>Ga0256404_1001416_pt1 | contig 58006 bp, 58 predicted proteins | sample RumenRJG_01DNA_FD_185990 | JGI IMG/M metagenome (GOLD analysis project Ga0256404, IMG submission 185990) | Bovine rumen microbial communities from Lethbridge, Alberta, Canada - RJG_01 | ecosystem: Host-associated > Mammals > Digestive system > Stomach > Rumen | place: Canada: Alberta | collected... | reverse complement strand
CAAGACACCTTTGAAAGAGTTGTTTGAAAAGACTAAATTCAACGATGTCAAAGAACAATTTGGTCCCCTCATTCTGGGGCTATTTGAATAATATTTATCTCGTCCCAATTTTAACGGGACGCTAATGTTCTAATCTTTATAAAATTATGGAACCTAACATATAATGAGAAAATAAATCCAAATGGTAATGATAGTATAGTTAAAAGTGGACGTGAAGATCTCTTGATCCAGAAATAGTTACCTGAGAGGATTGCAGAGGAACATAAATGAACTGATTGTTTAAGATAAAAAGACAGAGGGGCTGGTATTTTTAAATTCAACAATCGTTGAGCAGCAAAGCTATTTGGGCTATTTAGATACTGTTTAAATATGTTATTTGCCATTCCATCAGGTTGATAATCGACAAAGCAAAGATTCTCGTTTAAAATAACCCATTTATATTTTAAATCAATTTGAATAAACATATAATGTGGATTAAAGTTCTTTTCACCATAGTAAGTTGGTTGGGGGGCCACTTCTTTAAGCAATTCAGTACGAGTAACATACTTCACATCTGTATTATGATCATATTTGAAGTCCAACTCATAACTATGGCACTTTTCTATCTGGGGGAAAGGGCCACCTATTGGTGTACTATTTGGTAAGCAATCCAATCCTATTATACCTGCCACATCTTCTGATGATTTTTCATTCCAGCATTTCAATATTTTCTCAACGGCATCATCCGGCATATAGTCATCAGAATCTATACACACACACAATTCAGTATCTATTAATTCTATAGCCTTATTATATCCTGTATGCAAGCCGCCATTTTCTTTCCAAATATATTTTATTGGGAATCCATTATCGACTTGCTGCCATCCACAGACTAATTTATCTGTATTGTCTGTAGATCCATCATCAATCACCAGCCATTCAAAGTCTTTGCACGTCTGACGGCAAAGACTATCGTATGTTCGCCCGATCGTATACGCCCGATTATAGGCAGGTGTAAATATCGTTAAAGTATGTTGCTCTTGAATCATATTTTATAAACCAGTATAGAAATACATCAAGAAAGTAAATGAAACATGTGCCATCAAAATCATCGCCACTTTTCGACCTTGATTTTCCCATAGAGGATATTTCAACAGCGGATATGCCAATGCTATAGCATAGAGGAACCAGGAAAGATATGCAAAACGATTCGTAAATGGTATTCGAATCAAGATGACCCATACCGCATTAGCATATACATACGTTCCTAATATCAAATGATATTTTAGGTCACATATTTTCTTCTTGAAAATACAATACCATCCCATCAGGATTGGCATAAAACTATAAATCAGGAAGTCCCAACGGAACCCAGCAGCTGCAATGGCATCCTCCGTTTCTTCAGACTCTTCAAGTGCCAAATAATCACTCATTCGTTCATCAAAACCAATCAATGCAAACAGATTACTTAAACTTTCTCCGATCAGGAGGCTGCCGATAAGAGCACCGCCCCATGCATAAAACATAAACTTGGGTTTCTGTAAGAAATAAGCAAACAACATTGCAGCAATAGGCAACGCAGTCGATTTATGGCAATTGAAAGCGAGGAAACAAAAAACTCCACACAAAATTTTATCTTTCAGATTACCATCAAGATAGGATAACGCTAATAATGCAAAACTTGTTGCCAAGCCATTACGGATACCATTCACCCCATAAGAAAAGAAAGAGAAAGCACCCATTGCAAACAAGAGCATCCATGTCGAATTATTCCAGATGAAACGCCTACAAGCCAGATAAGCCAGAAATACATACAGGAAATCGACTAAAAGGAAAAACATGGATACAGGCATTATCTTTGCACATACAAATTGGAAATTGTAGAAAAGCCAGTCACTAAAATCATCATCTAAAACATAAAAGCCATAGGTCATCTCCTTATATTCAGACATATAAAGTCCTGTGTCTCCTCCAACTGTTCCTGGTCTGCCCCCCATAAGAAAGATCAAAAAGACCATCAGAAAGACTACAGCCTTACTGAAATTTTCTCTTTCAAAAAGATATTGGTCTGGAAGACGCTTTATCCTTGCTCCTTCTGCAAGTGAAAGGAGCCAAGTGCTAAAAATAAAAATGAATGAATATAACTGATGCTCTGTCATACGTAAAGAAACTTTCTTATCATCCGTTTTAGTTTAACGAGCCATAATGCCTTGGGCTCCATCCAAGTGGCAGAATACCAATGAATGCTATGGGTCTCTGAGGTAAGTTGAAGTCTGCCCGTTACCCCATTATAGGGATTAAAGTAGCATTGAGGATATATGGTTATGCCATCAAGTTTTTGAACCTGACCATTATTCCCAAGTCCATTACGAAGAAACATATCTGTCACCATCGGAATCATACTATAATTATTTCGTTGTCCATCAATGCCATAATAATCAAGATTTGCAAACACGTTTAGGATTTCCAGATAGATTGGCATACCCGCTTCTGCGCCGAGCCCTAATCCAGGATTAATCGCAACTTTTGTACCCTTCTTTGTACCATCAATCTCCAATCCCATAAAAGCGCCTTGCTCAAGGATATCGTCAAAGGACTTTATCACTTCAACATCTGTATCAAAATAGAGGCCTCCTTCATGATAGAGGATCCAGAAACGAGCATAGTCACTCACAAAAGCATATTTCTTTGCTGCGTATGCCTGCTGGGTATATGGAATAATATTCACGTCAAAGTTATCTTCATTCCACGCTTTGATCTCGTAGTCTGGCATGAACTTACGCCAACTGGCAATACATTTCTGTGCGGAATCAGGCAATGGATTTCGTCCAAACCAACAGTAATGTATGATTTTAGGTATCATGAACGGATTGGTTCTATTATATGATTACAATTTGGACGTACAAGACTTCCAGATGGAATGGTATCTTTTATGATGCATCCAGCCCCTATGACGCAGTTATCGCCTATCTCGGCTCCTTTCAATATAATGGCATTGGATGCTATCCAGCAATTCTTCCCGATTCTTATGCTGCCTACATCAATCGAAGAACTGGCGCCATCACTTTTTGTAAAACGATGATTATTATCAAAGATCTTCACGCCAGGTCCGAAAATACAATGATCACCTATATCCACGGAACCATGAACACTAACCATACAATAGCGGTTCATATAAACGCGCTGCCCTATAGTCAACCGCCCAGTCCCGTGAACCTGCAGATCGCAGCCAGCCTCAAACTGGCAATTCCTTTCTATATGAAGATGTCCCTTTTCATACAAATGCAAAGCACAAGAGGGGCTTATCCGTTGTATCCAATGAACACTTGCCCTACTTCCGAATCGCAACTTCAAAAGACAGATACGTATCACATTATAGATCAGAACAGAAAACAATTTCATGCTTCAAAATTTATTAAGTTGTCCAGTTTCTCAGCCTCGCCCTCATTCCCATAGTCATGAGACTTTAGATAGTCCACAATTTGATTTTGCAACGTCTTGTTGCGGATAAAATTAACCATTCCCTGAGCACAGCCCTCGTTATCCATAGGCACAATAGCCCCATTAATGCCGTCCTGTATCTGGCTTTTAGCCGTAGGATAGTCTGTTACGACAACTGGTTTACATAGTATCTGAGCCTCACGAACAGTCACAGATTTCCCCTCATAGCGAGAAGGCTGAGCATAGATATCACAAGCTTTGATATAAGGATAAGGATTGGTCCGTTTACCTAAAATGATGACATAATCTTCCATGTCAGCCTCTTGTATTTTATTGCGAATCAATGTCTCGTCTCCAAACCCAATAATGTACCAATGTAAATCTATTCCCTTTTCCCGGATCCGTCGGCAGATATCTGGCACATTATCGTAGTTTTTGGCATCTGTAAAACGTCCTACAGAAAGGACATTAACAACTCCGTTCTTCTTAGACATTTCCGCCGACACATCCTTCTCCCCTGCTCTTTTTCGAACAAATTCAGAGGAAAGGATATTCTCAATCAAGACAATCTTATCTTTCAAAGAGGGGAATACTTGCAAGAACGACTTTGTTACATCAGGAGAAATACTGATGACGTGATCGTATGCAGCCCAAACAGACAATTCCGCTTGTGCATCAAACTCAACCTTGGTATAATCCGTATGAATCCAACAGACTTTCTTCTTTGCCTTGACTTTACTTAGCACATAATTATGGGGTTGTAAAAAACTAATCGCCAAATCATATTCACCATATTCTTCTAAAGAAGGCAAATAAGGTTCCACTTCTTGAGCAATATACTGATAAATCGCATATTGTGGTTTAGAGGCATCCTTAGGCAGATATCTGCGAGCTCTCATCTTTGCCCTCAAGCGCCCCCAAGCAACACCAAACTGCCCCTTAGAAATTGTTTCAGTAATAGGGCACTCTATACACGAATAGGCAGGAATCTCAGGCAGTAGGTTCACTTCCCTTGGAATAAACTGCATCAGTTCTCCTTGATGGCGATGAATAAATAAATCCACCTCATATTTGGAATAATTTAATGCTTGTAGTAACCCGATGAGACTCATCTCAGCCCCACCAAGTTCCAAATAATGCATAGATATGAAGATCCGTTTCTTGCTCATCCTACCAGAGCCTCATTTAAATAATGTTTTGAATGATCAATATCCTCTTGAAGAGGAAGAAGGGCTTCACTGAAACTAATGTCATTCAAAAGCGACTCTGAATAATCTGTTACCAGCCTGTCATCTAACATGTAATTCATTAACAGACTCTTCATCCGCTCATTAATGTGTTCCGACCGATTAATCACACAGAAATTCCTTTCAAAGATCATTGAAAAAGCCGTTGCATGAAATGAGTTCGACACAACGTATTCAGCATCACGAATCAATTGTACAAAGTCCAGTGGTGACGATGCCCATAATTCCTTATCCGCATAACCTATCCTAAATGCACTGACATTAAATATCTTCAGTTTCTTTGCCTTAGCAATCCGTTGAGCGACGCTCTTAACAATTTCCGACTTTTCTGTGTCATAAACCAACAAATACCTTTCTGTCTTTTGCCCTTGTGGCAACAACCCTTCCCAGTGTTTCCTGTTTAACAAAAAGACAGGATCACATACAGCTACCCCATCTGTCCTCCCTAATGAACTTAATAACGGTAGAGCGCAACGCTCACGAACTGAAATATTATCAAAGTTCTGAAGCATTTTCCTCACAAAAGGGATGTATGCCTTATCAACACTCTCTGTTGCAAAACTAGCCGCATAGGAAATCCGCTTAGAGGTCTTGGGCGCAAAATCCAAATAGAAAGCCGAATCCCGCCCATTCTGAAACAACGTATTCCATATCTGATCACTACCTGCAATAAAGACATCCGCCTGAGGAGGATCCTCTTTCAACTCTTCGTTACCATTGTAACGATGGCTTGTTAATTTCAGATATTTATTGGTAAATTCATCAAATAAACTTTTCCTTTTTAAGGAAATCAGTCTTTCTGGAAGTTTTGCCAGCAGATACAGCTGTTTAATGAATGGCTTATCATAGATAGGATTATCAACAGTCCATAATTTGTAATGTCCACTCAAATAATCAGGTTTATAATCTATAATCTCCACGCTATGTCCCATTGACTCTAAATAAGTCTGCAAGGCATAAGCCTGAAGGGATGCACCATGATTATACACATCGTGGCATGTTATTGTCTTAATCTGCATCTAATAACTTCTCAACCTTTTCCACCTCAGATATGAAGGTAGTATTCTTTTCTCTTTTGACATTTGCAACAATCTGATTCCGCAAGTTATCATCTTCAAGTAAGCGAATGATATTTTCCGCTACTGATTCCGGCGTCATCTCTGCAATCAGACCATTCTCCTCATGCTTCAACTGGTCATGAACAACATCAAAGTTTGTACTGACAACAGGCTTCCCTAATATCTTCGCTTCTGCAATCGTAAGCCCAAATCCTTCAAAAGAAGAAGTCTGCACATAAACATCGCAACGAGCCATATATGGATAAGGATTAGAACGCATACCAAGAAGAATGACTTGGTCAGAAAGATTATATTCTTTTATCAGATTATCAATTCTAGACCGTTCACTTCCTTCACCAATAAAAAACCACTTGAAATCAGCTCCCTTATCCCTTAATATCTTTGCAGCTTTAACGGCAAGTATATGATTCTTAGGAAGAGCAAGTCGCCCTGTTGTGACGATAGTTATAGTATTACCCCTAAAGAATCGCTCATCCAGCACTTCTGATGCTTGCTTTTTTATAATGTCTGGGTTTAATATGTCATAAACGCAAAGGAATTTGTTAGAAAATTGACAATAATGAGTCTCTAATATTTCTTTCAACTTCTTGCTTACAGGAACTATGACGTCAAATCTGGTATAAAACCTTGCATTAAAAACAGGATTGTAACCTACAGAGAAAATATCCGCATTAATCCAAGCTATCCTTCGTTTGGCATTTATCTTTGTAGCAACTAAATATGTCGGAAAACCTTGTTGATAAGCAATTGCCACATCGTAGTTTTTTTCTGGCACTTTGAAAGCCCACCCCATACATTTCCATAATGTCTCTGCACCATGTTCATGTATTCCCAATAGCTGCTTAATTCGATATGTAAGCGAGTAACATAAACTCGCCATACGTTTTTTTATTCTTTCTATAAGGCCATATATCGGTTCTGGCTCAATGATAATATACTCAGGAAGCAATGCTTCAAATTCACCTCCCCGATGCAACATCCATAGATGAATCTCGTATTTATCCCGATTCAGAAGCGGCAATAGAGACACTAAGCTTTTCTCAGCCCCTCCACATCCCAACGAATCTATGACAAATAGCAGCTTCTTCATCATCTCAGCAAACGCAACATATACCAAAAGCGATGTACAAACAGGAATTTCAATAAGGATTCATACTTTGTGTTACATCGTTTATACCTTTGATATTCTTTTCTATCAATTAACCCTAACTTTTCTTTCCAGTCAGAAGAGATCGGACGTTGAAAGATGGTATTTAAGCAACGATCCGCATAGTACGCTATTGGAGAACGTAATAACAATTCTGTCTGACAATCATCCATACAGAATACGGCCTTCAACTGATTGATGGTGCTTCTGTACTCATTATAACTATATAATTCCTTCTCAAAAGAAGAACTACATGTTGATAGAGAACCTTGATGAACAAGATAACTATAATTATACATATCAGAAAAAGCGATCGTTGCGTGAAGATATGAATTGGCAGAAATTAGATAATGCATAAGGAACATCAGATCTTCCGCAATACAAACTTTTTCATCAAAACGCAAATGATGTCTTTCAATAATGTCTCGCCTAAAAATCTTTCCCCATGGGAAACCAAACTTATGCAATGAGATATCTTGGAAAATTGTCTTGTAATCACATACTAAGCAACTACATTTTGGAAATTGATGATGATGGGAGAACGTTCCGTTATAAAAAACAGAATGACCACATACTCCCAAAACGACATCTTCCTTATCAGAAATCATATCTATTAAATCTTGGAGATATGTTTGTGTTACATAATCATCTGAATCAACGAATACAATCCAATCACCCTTAGCCTCTTTTAATCCACAATTCCTCGCAGCAGAGGCGCCAGCATTTTCCTGACTTATAAGCACTACCCTATCATCCAATTCTGCCTGTCTTTGGATTATCTCATTTGTCTGGTCTTTTGACCCATCATCAATTACCAAAAGCTCAAAATCTTTATATGATTGATTAAGAATATTCTTTAAACAACCCTCCAAATAGAGTTCCGCATTATATGCCGGTACAATAACTGACACTTTGGGCTTATATTCCATAAAGTACCTATAAATCTACAAAAACATTTCTACATGACTGAACAAATCCATCTCCATATTTCTGATCTGGCTCCAAATAATTACCTTCCCCCCACTCATTCCATGCCTTGATGAAAACAATATTCTTCCCACTTAAAACTTGTTCCGAAACCTTTTCACACAAGTATTTCCATTTATCAGGCGTACTATTTTTTAATATTATCCATTTCCAACCGCTTCTTGGAGAATGATCAAATCCTGGAGCTATACAAGGAATATAATCTGGATTGTCACGAAATACCTTCAACGAAACATCTACATATTCACTGTAATCAATAGCATAAGCTCGATGAAAACGGTAATAGATCCCCCGAATCAACGCTCTCATTTTTGAGGACATTACACCACCATATCCATCAATAATCGTATCTCGTACTATTGAATCATACACATCAGTATTGAATTTTTCAATATTACAATTATATTGAACAAATGCAAAGAAATAGAAACCCGCCAATCCATTCTTTTGTGCCATTTGATTCCAAACATTTTTAAAAGTAGTAAAATCTTTAAATTCATGAGGATTGAATATACCAAAAATCAATTTGCCATCCACCTTCATGTAGCGTTTATCCTTGAAAGCGGGAAGCATGGCATTAAAGTGGTTGATATAGTCTCCTTCACCAGGATACGTCTGTTCTATCAGCATCTTGTCGGGTGCATTGGGAGTCCATGTCTTTGCCTTCCAAGAATGATTTGCCCAACAGAGGCAGAAGGGAAAATCTGGTTTTCCACTCTCCACCACCTCACGGAATGGTATATCGAGCATGCGACGACCAGCAAACCAATAATGCCAATAACAGAAGCCTTCTATACCTGCATAACGCGCTAATTCTGCTTGTTTCTCCCGCGTCTCAGGAACTCTAAGATCATAAAAGCCTAAATCACGTGGTAACCGTGGTTGATAATGCCCTTTGAAAAGAGGCTTTGTTCTAGTAACATTCGTCCACTCCGTAAAGCCTGGTTCCCACCATTCATCATTTTCTGGAGTGGGATAAAATTGGGGCAGGTAAAACGCAATTACTCTTGGTTTCATACTAAATTTCTTTAATGGGCAGTTTACAAAAAAAGCCAGAAATTATTCCTTTTACAATTGAATAAACCTTTTTAAAACCATTGTCCTCAAACAATAATATCCACTTCACCCTTTTACCCCAATAAGCCCTACACCACTGCTTATAAGACACCTGCTCCGGATACATTCTAATAAGTAGGATAATAGACTTATAAATACTATACAATCGAGCGACAGAATCATTTCTTAGCACATAATTATACGGTCCTATACTAACAGATTGGGGATTACCATATTTTTGGATAAGAAAAACATTCATAAAACGAAAAACCTTTTCTCCATACCTACTTGATCGAAAACAGAACTCATCGTCAACACCATCAATAACAAATGATTCATTCCATCCTCCGACTTTCGCTATAAGAGACAAACGAAGCAACATTCCTGAAGTAACTGCGTTATATCTCTCTTCAACATCTAAACTACCATTTCTGCGAACCTTAGTAATATCTGTCACAACATTAGGGCTCCAAATTCCTCCAATATATCTTTCATTGTAAACTGTCATTTTCAAAAAAACAGAGAAGTTGTAGAACACGGAATCCTGGTCCATTGTCAAAATATAATCATACCCATTCTTCTCTGCATATCGCCATGCATAATTCAATGCATGAGAAATACTATTAATACCATCACCGCAATATTCTACTTTTGTATGATTAATAAACCTATATACCAATTTCTTATCCAGAGGGGTATTTTCCCATATTAGCACCTTATCAACCTCATCAACAAATGCTTCAAGATTTCTCTCTAATAACTCTTTCTCTGGAAAGTAAGTTATAACTATTGCTAAAATCATTATCAAACAACAATTTTAGTAATCCATCCTACCCAAATACCACGAATGATAGCCCATAATTTAATAAAGCCATTATCCTCCAAAATTGTAATCCACTTGATTTGCTTCAACCAATATCTTTTAAATTCATTTTTAAAAGCTGTTGCCTCTGGGTACATTCGAGATAAAAGAGTCATACTCCTAAAAATACTAAACAAACGCTGAGGAGTGTCATTCCTCATACAAAAGATACGACCTAAAAACATGCGTTTGTCCGGCTTTCCCAACTTATGTATCAAATGACATCCCTCCAGCCTATATGTGTTTATTCCGACCTTTTTTGCATGCAAGCAAAATTCATCATCCACAGCATCTATAGCAAACATTTCATTCCAGCCTCCGATCCTATTTACTAATTCTAAGCTCACCATAGTTCCAGAATTAATTACAGAATAGACCTCCTTAAATGCCACAGTAGAAGACTTTCCTCGATACTGAGGGCCCCATATTCCAACAGGCGCATTAAGATTATCAACTGTAAAATGTTTATATTCATGGAAATTCTCCCAAATAGAATCCTGATCCATAACCAACAAAAATTTATAGCCATCCTTCTCTGCATATCGCCATGCATAATTTAATGCATGTGAAATACTATTGACACCATCACCACAATACTCAATCTTCTCATGTTCTACAAAGCGATACTGAGACGTTTCTGGTTCGGGTGTATTTTCCCAAATCAGAACCTTGTCAACATCATCAATAAAGGACGAGACATTCTTCTCTAACAGATTCCTTTCAGGAAAATAAGTTATTACAATTGCCAATATATTCATATTACCAATAACGATTCTCAAAAAAGCATCATTACTACCACAAAAACTTTATCGGATATTTTAGGACTCCTTTGATCATACTGCCCCACATATACAATCTAATAAATCTATTTTTATCCCAAGTATCCATTACCTTTCTCCTCACTGCCGTTGATTCGTATTCAGAACCCATATAAATAGGGAAAAGGCGCAATATTTCCCTTTTTTTTTCAACACCAACTAAATGGTCATGACTTACCAGATAATCAAACACTACCTTATGCTCAACAGGATTAACCCCTTTGTACGTTAATGAAGATGTGGTATTGGTTTCGTGGAATCGAAAATAATTTAGTTCTTGATCAACAAAGAAAACATTTCCTCTCTCCATTATTTCTATCCAAAATAGCCAATCCCCCTCACCTCGCATTTCCATATATTGCTTATCAAGAGACATTGCAATCTGGCGATCAAAAATCACAGAACTAGCATTTGCAACTAAATTATCTCTTATCATATATTTGGATATAAAATCCCTTCCATACAATGAGATATTACAGGGCAAATTCTTCTGATGCTCATAAAAGCTTCTCTTACCATATTTGTCATATTTACAAGATCTACAGAATGCCAAGACGGCATGATGCTCTACATATCCCTTCACTAGCGTCTCTAATAACGTGACGCCACAGGAGTCATCACTCTCGGCAATCCAGACAATGTCACCTTTTGCCAACTCAAATCCTTTATGCCATTGTTTAAAACCACTTCCACTATTTTGCTCATTAACTACTATTTTTGAGACATGAGGGTTATCCTTATATTTGCTAATAACCTCCACGCTATTGTCCGTAGAATTATCATCCAAGATAATCAGTTCAAAGTTCTGATAGGTTTGGTTTATTACACTCTGAATACGTTCATCCAGAAATTGCGCGTGATTATAATTGGGAATTATAACAGATACAAACGGATTAATCATTCTTATGTAGAAGATTAAAAATATACACCTTTAAATTATACCATTGCTGTTCTCTCTTTAGTAACCACGAGAACAGTGGCCAAAACGAAGAATTCTTGTAATAATACAAATCCCGTTGCAACTTGTTTTTCTTTTCCAACAGAAAGCTGTATTGTTTTCGATATAAAGCTGGATGATTTGAGACGGCAGTAATCAACAGTTTATTAAGAATGTCTTTTTGTAAAGAACTGACATTTCGCGACTCTTCTTTTATCCTATAATAGAAATAAATATGAGGTATTTTATATACTTCACCTCCTTTTTCTAACAAAGACAGCCAGAAATCCCAATCTTCAAGCCCTTCTCTCATATTTGGATTATATCCCTTTGTTTGATTATAGTCTTCACGCCGGAACATGGCTGTACAAAAAATACAATTACTATATAAGAATTCACCAAAGTCAAAAGTGGGTAAATTCCACTCTCCTGACTTTGCGCCCAAAAACTGGGCCCTGCAATATACAATCTTCACATCTTCTCTTTCTACCAATACATTGACCGCTTGAGCAACATAATTCTCATGAATCTTATCGTCGCCATCTAATGGAAGTATATAGTCACCATGACTATTCCTGATTGCACTATTTCTAGCTACAGAAGGACCTTGATTTTCCTGCCATTGGTAAAAAAAACGTTTATCCCCCTCACAATATGACAAAGCAATCTCTTTTGAATTATCCGTTGAGCCATCATCCATAATGATACATTCCCAGTTCGAATAAGTTTGACTTTTTACACTATCAAGTGCTTCTGCTAAATATTCTCCTTGGTTATAACAAGGAATTATTATAGATACCTTGGGATTCTCCATGTAATTTTTTAGCGGGCTAATGATAAATACGGAATAACTTTCTTATCTTGTCTACGACTATTATTACTCTGTAAAGTAATGAAAAACACTTAGGAGTATTATAATACATTTCGCGGAGCATTTTTATGGCATGAATCCCTAATTCTCCCTTTAAATACTCATTATTATTAATTAGAGATATAAGTTCTTCGGATAAACGTTTACCTAACACCAAAGACATACCTTCTTTTCGCTCTTTCTGCTGCACATCAGCATTCGTATTACTCAGACCCGTCATATCCTGGAGAGCAATTATATCATCTATATATATAATTGAACAATCTTGTTTAATTAGCCATTCTAACCACGCTATCCAATCGGAAACTATTAGAAAATCTTCCCGATAGGAATAGTTTGAGAATAGTTCTCGTTTGATGAATGTTCCCTGATGGCTCAGTGTATCTCTGCATAATTGTAAAAGGAGATTCTCATCATATACTCTAAGAAGCTGATGGTTATCCATCCGCTCAACTTGGCCTGAAATGATATCCGTATCTATATTTAAATCGTCCACTTTCTGAAGAACATGCTCGTCATAAAGCGCATCACCAGAATTTAAAAACAAGAGATACTCTCCTTGGGCATGTTTAATACCTTTGTTCATAGCATTATACACACCCTTATCTGGCTCACTACACCAATAGGCAAAATACTGTTGGTATTGTTCTATCAATTCCTTACTACCATCTTTACTTCCCCCATCAATAATAATCCACTCAAAGTCGCGCCAGGTCTGATCTATCACAGAATCTATGGTCCTCTGTAACCCCTCTTTATTATTATAGTTTATTGTGATAATTGATAGTTTCATTTCTTGTTCAGGACAGATTTATATAACTCTATATATTGCTTTGCTATCTTAGCATACGAAAATCTATTGATTACATCTTCACGAATTTTGTCACTGCTATACCCCCTTGTCATTGCCAATTTAATTCCATTAGCGAGGGCATCAATAGTAAAATCATCACAGATGACACCATTTTCCTCATTTATTAAATCCTGAGCACCACTAACTGGGAATGAAATTACAGGTGTGCCGCATGACATTGCTTCAAGTGGTGTTTGGCTAAAAGTTTCTTCATATGAAGCCTGCAAAAAGAAATCAGCTGCAGAATAATATTTTGAGATTTTTGCCTCAGACACTAATAATCCCGAAAGAATAATTGGAAAAGACGCATCAGGTACAGGCATATTAGACAGCCCTATACATACAAGCATTTTATTGGGGATATCACAACCTTCCATAGCTTCTATAACTCGATTAAGGCCTTTATTCGAGTCATGTATATTATATCCAGAAAATAGGAAGATCGTGGCATCAAGGACAAGGCCTAACTCCTTACGAGATTGAATTCTATCATGTATTTCAAAACTATTTGGATCTATTCCATTATGTATTAGAGTTACAGGGAAGCCTGTCAACACTTCAGAATTTCTACAAATATCCAACATCATTTCAGATATCGCGACGATATTCAGGTTCTTTGCCTTAAGAAGACTTTCTCTTTTAATTCTTTTACAATAATCATCTAACGTTTTCAATTCATTAGGGATAGGGAAGAACTCTGATGAGTAATGTTGAAGCCCAACAGCAGGGTACTTATCATGTAAAGTCCAAACAATTGGCTTATTTACCTTCTTGAAAAAGGTAGGATAATCTACAAATCCAGTTACCCAATGAAGATGGATAATATCTGCCCAATCTATCAGGGGGTGATTAGCGATGTTTGTATAATTTGACAAAGGGATATGCAAATAAAGATGTTCCTTATTTACAGCATCTAATTGTTCCTGTAGTTTATTTGCATTCGACAAGAACGGGACAATACGAATCAGACGCCATATAATACCTCCAATAATTGGAATATTTTGCCAGGAGCAATCATCTTTTGGGGCAATTGCCCCCAATTCGCCTTGAGGCAGTTCATTTCCTAAAGCATAAAGCATACGTGACTCAACCCCATTTTGTACAAGAGCTTTACTAATACGCCTTGCACACAATGCAGCCCCACCATCTTGAACTGTATTTATATGAAGAACCTTCATCTCAACAGTTTTCTATTATCCGATCAATGACACATTTCCAATTTCTTTCTGTTACGAAAAGACGTGGAAGTTCTAACAAGTCTGTGCCATAACAGACAAATCCATCATTTGTAGTAGCAGACGTTTTAAAACCAAGTTCCTTTACCAGTTCAACATCATGTTGTGAAACAGCTGTGGCTTCACCGAAAGGGAAAGCAAAATGCTTCATTTTTATACCAGCTTTCTCTTCCATCTCATTAGCAGCCTTCTTAATATCTGCTTTTATATCATCATCCAAAAGCCCTGTAAATGCACAATGTGAATAGGTATGATTGCCTATAGTAGCTAAGGGATCTATTTTGAGATCACTTAATTGATCCCACGTTAATCCAAGAATATCATTACCAAAATCCCAATTAATATCATAATTAGAAAAAAGAGACAGCAACTCCCCCTTCAAATTATCTTGTGGAAGCTTGAGAATCACTTCACGGATATCTAAGAAGGCTTGTTCTTTTTTCTCTTTTGTAGAACAATCATAAGAACGTCCATCATTAAGCACCACTTCGTTTTGCTCCAGTACTAGTAGCTCCAGTATCTCCCACCAATATAACATTTCTCCCTTTATCATCTTGGTGCAAACATAAATCGTGTATGGAATACTTAGCTTACGAAATACTGGAGTACCATTGATGTAATTATCCCTATAACCATCATCAAGTGTAACAGCTATCCAACGACGAACATTCTTCCTCTGCTGGATAGCATCTATCAACTCATCAAGAGATACAAACCGGCACCCATGTTTCTGTGTATATTCTACCATCTCTTCAATAATTGATGGAGACATTTTCAGGTGCTGATTATACCAAATGCCTTTAGGATCCGGCATATCTATACGATGGAACATCAAGATACCACCAAATGGCACATTTGGCCGATGAAGGTATCGAGCAATTTGTTTATAACCTTTATTAAATAATATATTAAGCATCATCCCTAATCAGGTTATTTCCTTTTTCCGTTCATAAGCATCAATTAATGAATACTTACTTGCATTATATACCTTTACACCTGCATAATCAGCATATTTTTTCAACTCCCAATATTGAGACAAAGCCCCGGAAATGCAATTTAATTCATCATGCAATTTCTGAGGAATTTTCCCCTCTACATCCGCATACAAGGGGACCTTTTTCTTACCATAGAAATGAGAATCTATAGTATATACTTCATTTGTTTCCTGATCAACATGCAATAACTCTATCCATGTTGTATCAGCTCCGATCAAATATATCTTTTTATATCGTAAGAAAATGCCTAACCATACACATGTATTCAAGCATGTCTGAGCAGGAGGAGATATCAGATTCTTATCCCACGCTTCATATTTTTCTTGCAAGGAAGTAGGGGAAACAACATTAGTTGTATTGTAGAAGAACACATGAATAAACCTATTTTCTTTAATTCTATTCAAGAATTCACTTCCCATAGCCACTGATGGCACAATAAGATTGATATCCCATGTAGTTTTATTCACAAAGAAATCAATAAACCGAAGAATCTTTGTTTTTAACCAATCTGCATAGTCATCTATATCGCCCCAATATGCAGGATCAGCAATAAGATAATATTTCGGCTTGACAGCAACAAAATAGTCAGTTTCACAGAAATGATTTACGGCAACACATTCTTTATCTCCTAAATTCAATTCATTTAAACTATCAAGCAAAGACGGGCCATTACCTATGACAATAAAATTTTCTCTATTTCTTGTGATATTGCAAATTGTCGACAACCCTCCCACTGGTTTCGTAAAAAAAAGTCTTCGCCACAACTTTACAAATATAGGTGGTATAAATAGTTCTACCAATTCTTTTATGTTCACAATCTATCTAATTAATAAATCAACAAATTCTCTAACACAACCTTCCCCACCTTTAGACTTCATCAAATGAATTCCACTAATGCTCTTAATATGTTCATTAGCATCTGATGGGCAAGCAGAGATACCAACCTGCGTTAGTAGATCAATACAATTGATGTCGTCACCTATATAAGCAACCTCGTGCAATGAAATACCAATCTCTTCACATATACTCCTTGCAACGGAAATCTTACCCCCATCACGTTTCCCTTGATATAAATAATCAACTTTCAATTTCTTAGCGCGATTGGCAACAATCCGAGTATTCTCTGACGTGATAATTCCTGTCTTTATGCCAGCCTCACGAAGCAATTGAAATCCCATCCCATCACGAGTGTTGAATTTCTTTAGTTCATCACCATTCTCAGAATAATACATTCCGCCATCAGTCAAAGTCCCATCGACATCACAGAGAAAGAGTTTAATCTGGGGAATCTTTTCCTTTATCAAAACATGCTTACGCATTAGGTTCTCAAGAATCATCCAATCATCAGGTTCATCAATTTCCGTAGCTGTATATTCTGGCATCTCATAGATTCCTATTTTGCCACAAAGTCTATTTCTATTACTGATTATACCACCAACTGTATTGATGTAGAAAGCACCATTTTCCATCAGCATACCGTTAAATTCCTGACGGCGTGGACGATAATTATAATCATAGTTCATGGAGGTACCATCTTCATTCCAGAAAAAACGGTAATTGCGTACACAGGTAATTATACTATCATAACCGCCATTCGCATACATACGTAATGCTTCTGTGAAATGTTTGGTTTCCGTCAGAGGAGAAGTCGCCTGTACCAACATAAAGATATCGTCAGCAACGAAATGCATCTTATGAATGTACTCTAACATGACACTCTCTGTGCTCGCTGTGTCACAAGCATTCTCCGCTGAACGTCTATAAAGTACAGTCTTTCCATAATTTCTTTCTTCAACGGTTTTCCATATTTCATCAGAATCCGTTGCTACCACAATCTCGTCAACCATGTTGCAAGCCTCCAACGCCTCTATATTCCAGCATACCAAGGGTTTGCCACAAAATTGTTTGATATTCTTCAAAGGTATAGATTTGCTACCGCCACGTACTGGAATAAAAGCAACTGTCCTCATCCTAGAATCCTTTCACCTGGTTTTTTTTCAGTTTATTACGCTGCACCATTTCAATATCAAGCACATCTTTCTGCTTATAAGTCAACGCCTTTGCTACAGCCCTACAATCGCGTGCTAATTTTCGTACGCCATCAGGTTCCAATGAGGCTGCGTGATCAGTACCTTTCCAAGTACGGTCTAAAGTATAATGGCGCTCAATCCATTCTGCACCTAATGCAACTGCAGCGGAATCAACAGCAATTCCAAGATGATGACCAGAGAAACCGATAGCCTTTACCCTATCGGCATATTGCTGACGCATACGGGTTAGTTCTAACAGGCAAATATCTTCAAATGGTACGGGATAACCTGAAGTGCAATTATATAAAACAACATCTTTGGCACGATAATTACTTTCAAAGAATGAAACAATTTCTTCTTCTTCCTCCTTCGTAGTCATTCCAAATGAGAGATGTATCTCACCACCAAAGTTATCGCATAGATACTGCAGCATTGGTTTATTTAGATTACAAGCTGACGGAATTTTAATCAGCTTTGGCTGCAAGGATGTGATTTCCTTGGCAGAAGTCACATCCCATACACTTGTAGAATACTCCACCCCAAATTCTTTACACCATTCTTGCAATTGTCGATGTTGATCAAGTGTGAACTCCAAGAACTCCCTATGTTCACCATAAGTTCTTCCATAGGAATTCTCCGGGTGTGGATGTGGAGCATTATATTCCTCTGGCGTTAGTAATTCTCGGTTACATCGTTTCTGGAACTTGACAACATCTACTTTACAGTAGGTCGCAGCAGTCATTATCATCTCATGTGCAATCGCCAAATTTCCTTTGTGATTGCAACCAATTTCAGCTATTATTTTTGGTGATTTCATAAAACTATATCCTCCCATTTAATATTAGTTTTAACAAGCCCTCCACGAGTAAAGCTCTGTCTCTCTCCATCAGTCAATACATTGGATATTTCAAACTGCAAACAATCCTCCTTTCTTTGAATAACACCGATATTAGGTCTACCAATATCTACAGAAATGTTATACACTCCAGGAAGGAGAAAACCAGGTAATGCAAAACTTGCTATATGACTTCCTTTCCTTCTATTTTGTTCTAATACCAATGAGTTATCTGTGTCCCACGAATGAAATAAAAGAACAGAATCTCTATATAAAGAGAAGCAGATATTAGTATGATGTAAATCTTCTTTGACCTCATAACTAATTCTAACTAATATCTTATCAGTCATATCTATTAACTGTTCATCTGTTTTCCCTTCTACAGACACTCGAACCTCTGTAATAGATGCGGGTATATTATTATCAACTTTCCATTTACAAAACCTTTTATTCAAATCATATCCACTAATATACTCATTTATGACTTGATCTATTGTACCACGCGTTTTAACCATACCATTCTCTAGAAGAACACCCGTAGTACATAGTGAACGAATACTCGCCATATTATGACTTACAAACAAAACTGTACGTCCCCCTCCCTTTGAAACATCCTGCATCTTGCCAATGGCTTTCTTTTGGAATTCAGCATCTCCAACTGCCAACACTTCATCAACAACGAGGATTTCAGGCTCTAAATGGGCGGCGATAGCAAAGCCAAGACGAACGGTCATACCAGAAGAATAGCGCTTTACAGGAGTATCTATGTAACGTTCACAGCCTGAGAAATCAATAATTTCATCTAGTTTTCGAGAGATTTCCGCCTTGGTCATACCCATGATAGCGCCATTCATAAAGATATTCTCACGACCTGTCATTTCCGGATGAAAGCCTGTACCGACCTCCAATAGCGACGCTATACGTCCTCGTGCACGGATTTCACCAACTGTCGGAGTTGTGACACGAGAAAGCAACTTCAACAAGGTGCTTTTACCTGCACCGTTCTTACCAATGATACCAACCACATCACCTTGTTCAACATTAAAATTAATGTCTTTTAGAGCCCAAACATAATTACTATCTCCCTTTTTACTGCGGTCATTGGTTTCGCCTATCTTAAGATTAGGATCTTCCTTATGGCGTATATTCATCGTCCACCAGCGATTCAGATCTTGACTGAATGTACCAGTAGAAACTAATCCCAACCGATATTGTTTACCTACATGATCGAATTCTATTGCATTCATATCAGATTAATCAAATTTATACAGTATCCATGAAAGAGCGTTGTACTTTATTGAAAACTATGGTTCCCCATAATAATAAGACACTCATAAATACAAAACTATAACCTAAAGCACCCCAGGAGAAGTAACCCTGACCAAGAGTGGCATATTTGAAGGCCTCGATAATAGAAGTCATGGGATTTAGCATGATAAGGGTACGCAACTTTTCGTCAGTTACCATGCTGAGGGGATAAACGATAGGTGTTGCATACATCCATAAAGAAACAATGAAGCCAAAAAGTACCGTAAAATCACGATATTTCGTGGTCATCGAAGATATCAGAATACCAAAACCTAAGCTAAGGCCAGCAATCATAAAGATAAGAACAGGAACGGTTAAAATGGTCCAATTAGGGCACACATCAGTTCCACTCATCAGGAAAAAAAGATAAACCACAACAAATAAGCCCAATTGAACGCCAAAACGTAACAGATTACTAATTACCGTACTAATAGGAACGACCATACGGGGGAAATATACTTTTCCAAACATTGCCTGATTGGCCACGAAGGTATTTGATGTCTGATTCAGACAGTCAGAAAAGTAGAACCAGCAGACGTTTCCTGCTAAATAAAATAGTGCCTGAGGTACTCCATCTGTACTCATGTGAGCAATACCACCAAACACAACCATGTTCATGATGACCGTCAAAATAGGCTGGATCAAATACCAAAGCGGTCCAAGTATCGTCTGCTTATAAACAACAACGATATTACGTTTCACAAAAAGTTCTATCAGGTCACGATAAGCCCAAATCTCACCAAGATCGACTTTCCACAATTTCTCATGGGGCCTGATAATCATACTCCATTCTTTATTCATCAACTTACAAATTATTATGCGAACTAATCCCTTCTAACACAAAGGCATAATTATATGATTGCCAAAGCGTTAGACAATTCTAAAATCTCAAATTTAGTCAGAAAGGGCACAATTTTGGAATCGATTCCCTTTAAAATTTCTGCAAAGGTACGACTATTTTGGGAATCTACCAAAGAAAACAGAAAGTATTTATACTTTTTGACAAGATTACCAGAGATATTCCTCGACGTAACCGCGGAAGGTGGGTTCTTGTGTCCAACCATAATTTTTGAGGGTCTGGCGAACGTAGCGCTCCACATCTGGCGTCATAGGACGGGTGCCGTTGTGATATTCGTAGTAGCGTTTGCGGGAATAGACATGGATGAGGTGGTTCTTGATGGCGCGCTCCATCCGTCCAGGCATATCGTAATACACGGTAGAAAGGCCAACAGGCATGCGAATGGGCTCGTCCTTGCTGAACAAAGGACAACCTTCACGCTGCATCTGTGGATTATTCAGGTTGACACAGTTGGTATATAACCTGTCTTTGGGTTTGTAACTGGTGAGAAGACTGTGGAGGCAGTGCTCACGAAGGGGGCAAATCGTACTATAGCAGATGCCGTAGTTATCTGCCTTTTCTGCAAAGATCTGTTCTCTGGTCTTTGGGGTATTATCTTTCTTCTTCATATCGGTGGCAAAATTACAATATTTGTTGGACATAGAGAAATATTCTCTGCTAAAAAGTTATAAAGAACTATACATTTCTACATTTTTTATAACTTATTGGAAACATGAAGTTTATATCATGTATAAATCTATAAATAGTTGATCAGCTATACATCATTAAACTAAAATATGGCTATTATAAGTTTAATATACCATCTAATCTACTGAAATTTAATAAGTTTCTTTCTAGTATAATTAATAGAAACAATTTGTTTTTTCAATGGAAACACTTTGTTTCATAGGCAGAAACAAAGTGTTTCGAAGTCATAAACACCTAGTAAACTAAGTCATCTTTCCATCGGAGATGATACCTGAATGAGCCGAAGAAACGTCAGGAACGACCCGTAGTTCACTTTGGATGTATAGATGAATATAAAGATTTCACATCTATACATTATATAACTAGCTATTATTCAGATAAATATAAAGATAATGTAGAAATGTATAGAGAAATGTAAAAATTTGAATGAAAAAAGTTACAATAGAATTTGGTCATCACAAAAAATAATCGTACCTTTGTGGACGTTTATCAATTATCGCTCAAAAATGACCAAAGTTACAATCGTCAAGAACTATCGCAACACGGTGACACTCAGGCAGGTAGAATTGTCTGAGATCGTACAGATGATTCAAGAACAGGCTTATGAAGAGTTGTGCAGGCAACTGCGTGATATCTATCCGTTGGTGGAAGTGCGTCAGAAGTATGACGCGATGGACGGTCTGTTCCATCTCTACACGAAAGACATCCCCAAGGTGTGTTTTTCCTCTCAGATGGAGAACAGGAACAAGCAGCGCATCATGCGAGCCTACAACGGCCTGGTATTGTTGGAGGTAAACAACCTGGCAGGTTCTGAGGAAGCTGATGCAGTTCGTAAGGGTGCAGCCCAGATTCCCCATACCCTACTCGCCTTTGTGGGTGCCAGTGGTCGGAGTGTAAAGATCGTGTGTCGTGGCGAGTTGTATGATGGCGGACTGCCAGAGAGCGATGATGATATCAACCGTTTCCATACAAACCTGTATGAAAAAGCCCGTGTGGCCTATAACATGCAACTTGGCGTGACCATCGAGAAGTTGGAGCCCACACTTGACAGGGATTGTTACATCAGCTGTGACCCCAACCTCTATTATAATCCCTCGGCCCAACCATTCTATACCGATTGCGACGACGTGACCAAAGCCGTGCACCCCGTGTTCCTCTATGCCGAGAAACAGGAGAGTCTGATGCCTGGCAGCGACAACGGGCACGCGATGAACCTGATTTATGAGTATTGTCTCTCGAAGGCCTACGACGACACGGTGGACATCTCAGAGGAGGAAGGCCGTACCCATCTGATACTCACGCGGTTGGCTGGTTATTGCCAGGAGTCTGGACTGGCAATGGCGGTGGCTCAGCGATTGGCGATGTTCAGTCTCTCGCTCGGCAAGGAACCCGATGTGGTGAGGAAGATGTTTGAGAATGCCTATCGCGAGGAACATGAGAAGAAGTATCGTCAGCGCAAGCACATCACAAAGCCATTGAAGCACATTCCTGCGGAGACGTTGATGATGATGAAGGTAGATATGTTCTTGAATGCCAACTACGAACTACGTAAGAACGTGATGCGAGGCGTGGCCTTACCTCTTCCATATTTGGATGCGCTCGATGGTGGGGATGTGGCGAGGCAAGGGCCAGTTGACAGGCAACGCGCTCGTACCTATTTTAATAGGAAGACAGGGCTGTGGCAAGACCTCGTTCTGTCGTATCCTGTTGCCCAGGGATCAGCGCGAGTATTATAACGATCGTATCAACTTCAAGAACGAACACGACCTGAACCTGGGCCTGACATCCTTCGCCCTCATCAACCTCGACGAGTTCGACAAGATCACCCAGCGTCAGCAGATTGTATTAAAATATCTCGTATCGACCTCCGATCTGAAATATCGTCCACCCTACGGCAAGGCTTATTCGAGTCATCGTCGCTATGCCTCTTTCATAGGTACCACGAACGAAAGTACGCCGCTGACGGATCCCAGTGGTAGCCGTCGATTTATCTGTGTGAACGTGGAGGGTGACATTGACTTCGAGACGCCCATAGACTATCCGCAACTCTATGCACAGCTGGAATATGAGGTGTCACGGCAGCGGCTGCGCTACCATCTGACCCGTGAGGAAGAGCATGCCCTGATGGAGCACAACCTGCGTTATCAGAAACTCAGCCAACTCGGTGAGCAACTGTTGTCACTCTTCGAAAAGCCTGCTGGCACCCCAGAGACCAATCCCAACGGTGGTGAGTGGATGACGCTGAAGGATATCTCCACCCGCCTGAAGAAAGTCTTCAAGGCAGCCTACACCGAGGACGAGGGTTCCTATATTAAAATAGGTAACTTCCTCAATCGTCCCGAATGCAAATTCCTCAGCGACCGCAAGGCCTTCGGTATGGTGTATTGGGTAAAGGAGCGGTAAATTATTTCTTCAGAGCAATAATGAAGGTAGAGATAGTGGTAACCATGCTGAGGAGAGAGAACCACATAGAAGTATAGTTCGTGAACACTTCATACATCGTGTGGGTTTTCTTGGGCTCCACATAGACAATATCATTCTGCTGGAGATAATAATAAGGAGAGTTCAAGATATTGGCATCCGTCACATCCATCTGATGAACCTCTCTTGAGCCGTCAGCTCTCTCTCGGATCAAGGACACCTTATCACGCTTACCTGAGAATTTGATATCACCTGCTTTGGCAAGAGCCTCAATCACACCAATTTTCTCATTGGGAGCGGTATAGACACCAGGTGCATTCACAGCACCCAATACAACATACTTATAATTAGGCATGCGAATCTGAACAATGGGTTTTTCGGATTCAGCTATATAAGGAGCGATTTTAGACTTGATTAGTGCTTCTCCTTCTTTTGTTGTCAAACCTCCCAGATGAATAGTACCTATGACTGGGAAGTCAATATTACCATCATTATCAACCAAATAAGAGCCCTCACCTTTCAGATTAAACGTCTCAGCAGCTTCTGGAGTCACTGTGTGAACATATATATAAATAATATCCTTAGGCATCAACTTGGCATCATAAAGACTAGTCGGTTGGGTCAGGTCAACCTTATCAAGATTCTGGAAATAAGACATCTTTTTGGTAGTCGTACAACTCGTGAGTACAGCCATTCCTAATAACAACAAAATAGTATGAACAGATTTCTTCATTTTGCAATATTATTTATATAAAAATTTATACTTCTTCTTACTTAAATCAATAGCATTCAGCACCAACATCGGATTAGGGATGTATGCATCCTTTGCAATTTCTTTCACAACAGATTTCTTCGTCTTTTCAACCTTGACCACAAAGACTGTGGCATCAGCAAATTGCGCTATCTGATAGACGTCGGTAAATTTACCCATAGCAGGTGTATCCAGAATGAGATAGTCATTCTCGGCCTTCAACGATTCTATCTGTTTAGCCAGGTCAGCACCAGCGAGCAGATCCGCAGCTTGCGCTGCCTTAGCCTTATCCTCACGGAAATTCAGATTCAGGTACTGAGCCTTTTTATCTATTTGCCTCAGGCTCTCCACAAGTTGCTGTGCAATAAAAGTTTTGCCGTCACCTTTGTCATGGGAAGTAACCACCACCGTCTTCTGACCTACTTTCAGATTCAAGAGCAAATTTGTCCTTAAGGTGCGGATGGCATCTCCATGGTCTGTCAGGAAGACTTCACTCAAAATGGGAAGTTTAGAGATCTTTTCCAACTCTTGTTTGGTATCAATCTTTGTTTTGAGAATCTGAAGCAGGAAAAGAACTAACATCGGCAAAATGAGACCCAACAACAATGCACCAAGGAGCAGAATATACAAAGGACGATTAGGGCTACCAATGATCGGTTCGTCAATCAACTGTCCTTTCATCATATTCTTAGCCAGGTCCATCGCAATCTCTTCCCGTTTCTGAAGCATGACCAAATAGACGCCCTGCTTGATTTCGCGCTGACGGGCAATGTCTGTCAATTCACGCTCCTGTCGAGGAGCATTGGAGACACGTCCCAAATATTTGTCATATTCTCGTTCCACCGCCTGACGCTTAATTAAAATCGCATGACGATCACGTTCCAATACCATCTTAATTGTCGGATGCAGTTCCTTAATCAATTCTGATAGACGCTGAACAGCTGGGGCTTGCTCACTCAAGCCTTTCAAAAGATTATCTCGTTGTATAACCAGTTCATTATGTCGCTCGATATTAGCATCAGTTTGTAATCCGCCAGTTCCTGTGGCCTCAGCATCCATATTATAATCTTCTTTCAGAGACGGAATAATCTTATACAAATTGGATGGATTATTAACATAGTCACATAAATAATCATGCAACTGAAGTTTCAAACCAATATTAATCAATTGAGCTTCATAATTATTCTTTTTTTCCACAATCTGATGAGAATACTCATCAGGCTCCACCATCAGATGACTCTTTTTATAGGATTCCCAGTTAGCATCAGATGTGCCCAGTTCTATGTCAAGCTTTGCCAGACGTTCGTTGACATATTCTTCATTCCGAAGCACCTCCTTATTCTTCTCATCATTACCTTTTTTATTATAGCAATCTATCAGGCAATTGATAAAATCAATACCACGGAACAAGTTGTCGTCTTGTAAAGAAACCAAAAGAAGCCCTACCGATTTTTTAGTAGGTGGCGCTACCGCCAAACCAGCACGGAACATCTGTGCTTTAACCATAGGTGGATAGATAGAAGCTTTCAATGTAAAGCCGTCATGATAGGCCTCTGCCTGTTTGGGTGATAATAAGGGATTAGCAACAATATTCACTGTACCAAAAGCAGTTTTCACCGTAATAGGCAGTTTCTTGAATGTCTGTCTGGGGCATTCCATCTCCGTTTTATTCTCAATCAACAGCGGTTCTACTTCATAACCGCCTGCGGTCTTCACAATAGTCAGATCAATCCGACGGTTGGTTGTCAATAATTCTTTGTCAAACCACTTCAAGTGGGCCGGATCAAGTGTAACCTCTAAGGGTTGCGTTTTATATTGTACAAAACGGCGCCCCCAACTTTCTGTATAGTACTCCGTATAGAGACCAAGCTCTTTCACCACATCAAGAATTAAAGGTCGAGAAGTCAAGACCTGAATCTCCGTCTCAACATCCCGTGAGCTTCCAATAGAACTACCCAAACTTATTGGAAGAGAGTTCAGGAAACCTTCTGCAGCTCCACCAACAGAGCCTCCGTCATTACTTCCTTCACTCTTTATCTGCATAACATTACTAACCACAATTCGATTAGGACGGAACCAGTAATAGCCAAACGCTATCATCGCAAACACAACGATAGATGCAACGAACCAACGCCAGTTGAGGACAAAGAGCATCCACAGTTGTTTGAAGTCAACAACAGGAACTTCTTCTTCCTTATACTTCATCGCGTTTTTTTCTTTTTCTAATAAATTTTCCATGTATCTTATTTCTTCTTTTTTACAATCACATAGTCAATCAACAAATGGAGGATGATTCCCAGGAGTACATCGATTACCAAAATCAAGGTCTTATCCCAGCCCAAGATCACCAACAATACCGTCAGCACCACCAAAAGGGTGGATATCATCAACAGCACGAACATCGTCATCAGAGGACTCAAGCCTGCCTTCATCAGTTTGTGATGGATATGATTACGGTCGGGTTTGAAAGGATTATGACCTTCACTTATTCGTTTGAGCATCACCCTGGGGATATCCATCAAGGGGATCATCATCGTCGAGAAGCCCATCAACAACATGCCTCGTGGGAAGCTGACCGAAGCCAGACTCGACATATAGACCAACAGGAAACTTAGCAGATAGCCTAACGTCAGACTACCCGTGTCTCCCATAAAGATCTTCTTGCCTTTGTCGGCATTGCCAAACACATTATAGAACCAGAATGGCAGCAGCACACCCAACATGCCAAAGGAGAGCATGCAGAAGAGATACTGCCCCTTGATCGCCGCTGCGGCCCCTAAGGTCAGCAGCGAGATGGAACAAAGCCCTGAAGCCAGACCGTCGATACCGTCGATCAGGTTGACCGCATTGATGATATACACCACCAGGATGACCGTCAGGGGCATACCAAACCAAGCCGGGATCTCATGAAGCCAGAACAGGCCCGACAGGTCGTGGATCCAAAGACCGGAGGCGGGGAACAAGACGGCTGCCAGGAACTGCACCAGGAATTTCGACTGGTAGGACACGCCGATCAGGTCGTCCGCCACACCCGTCAGGAACAGCGCCATCATGCCCACCGACAACAGGATGAAACGGGGGAAATACGCATCGACATGTGACGGATTGCTATAAAGCTCCAACAGCATCCACAGACCTACGGTCAGACAGAAGCTGATCAAGAGCACCGGGAAGAAGGTCACACCGCCCAAACGGGGAATGGGTCTGTTGTGTACCTTCCGCTGGTCGGGGATATCATAGAGCTTACGCTTTCGGCTCAGCAGCAGGACTCTCGGCACGAAGAGCATACCGAGCACGATGGAGAGCAACAGGGGCACCAACACCGAAAATGCGGTCCGGCAGGGGTCTGTCGAGGCGACGGCCTGGGCGAAAACTTCAACGACGTAATCCATGGCGCCTCTCTCCCTTATTCTTGTAATACATAATAATCACCTGCATCACCAACCAGACTGATACATCGATCACCAGCAGCAATGACAGGTCAACACCCAGAGTGACACCGATGACATTCAGGCTGATAAAGCCTGATGAGATCAGAAGCAGTGCCAGCAGCACCATACGGGGACTGAGCCCCGCCGTCATCAGGCGGTGGTGGATATGGTTGCGGTCACCACCCCGGAAGATGTTCCGTCCGTTCACCAGGCGGGTGATTGCCACACGCAACACATCGAACATCGGTATCAGCAGGGTTCCGAAACAGATCATACCGACACCATTCTGCAGCAGCGTACCACCCAGTTGGCCGAGGGTGATCACGACATAACTCAACAGATAGCCGATGGTCAGACCGCCCGTGCTGCCGAAGAACAATTTTCGCCAACCCAGACGCCAACCGAAGACATTACGGAACATAAACGGTGCCAGCACACCCACCATCGAGCCACAGATCAGCAACAGGAGATACTGTTCGCTCCTATAAGACAAGCCCCCCAGCACACTGAAAGCAATGATCGACATACCAGCCGCCAAGCCATCGACATCGTCGAGCATCGGGATGGTATTGGTGATATACATCACGGCACCCACCGTCAACGGGAACGCAATCCAGGACGGCAACTCATAGACGCCGAACATGCCGTTCAGGTCGTTGATGCCCAGTCCCGACAGGGGAATCAGCATAGCTGCCAGAAACTCGATGATGAGTTTGGAATGCAGAGACACGCCGACCAAGTCGTCCATCACACCGACCAGATACATGGTGGTCAAGCCTGCCAGCATCATCATAAACTGCACGAAATATTCCTGTGTCTCGCCGTTGGTATCAAAGGAATCGCCCAACATAAACGTATAGGCCAACGGCAATCCGACACTGATCACCAGAATAGGAAAAAGCGAAACGCCACCCAGTCTGGGCACGTTCCGTTTCTTTCTTCCCCGACGCTCCTGGGTAGCCTCATCATACAACTCTTTCTTCACGCTAACCACCAGGATGCGCGGGATAATATAGAGCGATAAGGACATTGCCAACAGGAGGGGCAACAGTATCGAATAATATATCATGATGAAGATCTTCGTCCAAAATTCGTTGGCAAAGGTACACATAATTTCTCTATCAGCCAAATTTTCCACGAAAAAAGTATGAGACGCGCCTCCTAATTGTTAATCTGAGAGATGCAGGAAGCGCGTCACCATGGTGGCAAGACTCCTGTCCATATTGTCGATAAAGGCATCCAGAATGCGCGTCCTGCCCTGTTGCGGCAGGATATCGAAGTCGGCAATCGCCGCCGGAATGAGCGTGCTATAGCCTTCTTTGAGCAGGATCTCGTCGCCCGTACTTCGCACATGGATCACACAATCCCCCTCGATACACATCGTGATGATAAAACTGTCATATTTCCGCAGGTCACGGTGGAATGGCTTCGACACTTCCATCACACGGACATCGAAATAAGGGGTGTCGATGATCTGCGTCGCCCGGTTGGCAAGTTCAGGATAGTCCGTGCGGTAATTCCGTTCCACATGAAAATCGAGTGCTTTGGCAGCCAGTGCCGTATGCAGTTCACGAGGGTTGCCGTCCAGGCCTGGCCGGTTGTAGTCGAAAATCCGATAGGTCACATCCGACGACTGCTGCACCTCTGCCAACAGGATGCCACCACAGATGGCGTGCACCCGTCCCGCCGGCAGATAGAACACATCCCCCGCCTTCACCTGATGGTCGGCCAACACCTCCGTGATCGTGCCGTCAGCAATACGCTGATAGTATTCTCCCACTTGAATCTCCCGTTTGAAACCCGCATAGAGGTGGGCACCTTCGTCGGCCTTGATGACATACCACATCTCCGACTTACCCATCTTTCCATGCTCACGCATCGCCATCTCGTCGTTGGGATGCACCTGAATACTCAGGTCCTTTTGGGCGTCAATGAACTTCACCAGCAGGGGCAACTGACCGTGGTATGTCTCATTTACCTTTTTGCCCAAGATGGCCTCAGGCTGTTCGTTGATCACCGACACCAGATCCCGTCCACGCCACCTGCCATTGCTGATGACGCTCGTACTGGTGGGCACGGCACTCACCTCCCAACTCTCCCCAATCGGTTCGTCGGAAGGCGTCAGTCCCTTATAAGGCAGGAGCTGTCCCCCACCCCATACGACCGTATGCAGATTCGGTTCAAACAGCAGCGGATAGAGCAACGCCTGATCGTTCATTGATTCATTCATTGCTGCAAAATTACAATAATTTTCTGGATTTACCAAAAATTTCCGTTAAATTATGCTTGAGAAAGTTAAATATTTTACGTATTCTGATTAATATAATGAATCAGCGTTGTTTTTGAGGAAATGTATATCTTTGTAGGCGATTAGCGTGGGACAATCCCATGCGCCAATAACAAAAAAATAAAAAAAGCAATGAGTTATCACAAAAAAAAGACGCCATTGATGGCAAGTAAAGAAAGAGAACTAATGGAATTCTTTTTCAATCAAATCAAGCGCTGGAAAGGTCTGACATCAGTCATCGCAACGTCAGGCGGTATTAACGGCAAATGGTTCAATCCCAACAATCCTTATGAAATTACTTCAACAAAAGGAATGAGAATGGTTTCAATTAAAGCAGCTTTTCAAGAAGAGGATGAGTTCATCAAAGACGCCATGGAATTCAGACAGTTTTCCATCGAATACTGCCAGACCCATGGCATCACACTCGACCGTAAACCTAAATCAAGAAGAAAGCAATGAGCGAAGAAGCTTTCGACCTTGTAAAAGGCAGTCTGGCGCGACGGAAACAGAGCGCCACGACTGTCATGTTGGCAGAACCCACGCCACAGGAGATTGAAGCCCTTTTCCTGGAACGAATCACGCCCGACACCGAACTGCCACCAATGCAGCCACTGTTTAGGATGAATGAGGAAAACTGTTTTTATCGTGGCGAACTCGTGGCCGACTGCGGAAAGGCGAAGAGCGGCAAGACGTTCTTCCTGTCCATCCTCATGGCGGGGGCTCTGAAAAGACAGCTATTCGCCCTCGAACGACTGTGCGAAGAGCCGCTGAAGGTACTTTGGATAGACACCGAACAGAGTCAGCAGAGCACGCAGGAGATCCTGAAGGACCGAATCATGCCGTTGGCAGACCTCGAATCGCTCGACGACACACGGTTCTATGCCTTCAACCTCCGCGGTCTTGGTTTCGACCGGCGCCAGAAGATGGTCGATGTAGCCATCCGCGTCCTCCAGCCCGACATCGTCATCCTCGACGGTATCAAGGATCTCATGACCGACATCAACGACGCGGTGCAGGCGACGCTCATCATGGAACATCTCATGGCACTCGCCAAGGACCAGAACTGTTGCATCGTCTGTGTGCTCCACCAGAACAAGAGCGAACAGGACCGCAACATGCGCGGCTCCATCGGTACCGAACTGACCAACAAGGCCTTCGAAGTGTTCCAGTGCGAGACCATCGACGAGAGTGAGACCTTTAAAGTGACGCACACGTTCTCTCGAAAGCGGCGTATGAAGCGGAAATTTTATTACCGCGTCAACGAACAGGGGCTACCCGAGGAACTGACGAACTATCAGGAACAGCCCCGTGATACGCATGGACGCTTCATGAGTAAACAGTCCCTGGAGGATGTCGCACCGGAGATTGACCTGCGAAAACTCTTCACAACGGCATTGGAGGGACATACCCAACGGCCCTTCAACGAGGTGATGGCCATCGCCCTGAAGAAATGTGGCATCATCGATGCCAAGGCCTACTATTACTACCTGGATCAGGCGATCGCCCAAGGCATCATCCGTAAGGAGGTCCAAGACGAGACGGGCCGGACCTGGATAGTGTTGGTTGACAATCAACTGCCCTTTTAATTTAATTATTAATTAGCCCCTTTTAGGGGCTTAATTTAAATTTAATTTTAATTTATAATTTAATCAACACGAACCCGCGCGAGCCGATGAAATGGGACGACGTCTTCTGCAACACCTTCAAAGCCATCAGCCAACGGCATGCAGCCACCATCAAACAACAAGTGGACTTCCTGCTGCCGTCCATGGCGATGGTCAACGCCTGTCGCGTCAACGACTTCGAAGGCTTCGACCCTTTCATCGCCGCCGGTAAACTCACCACCGAACAAATGTATCACGCCACACAACGTTACCACCTGGGGAAGACCAAATCCGGTCAACCCATCTTCTGGATGATCGACGACATGATGACGCCCCTCGACGCCCATATCGGAGATGGATGGATCTCCAAACTGCTCAAACGGCGGGACCCGATCCTCGATTTCTGGCACGTCCAGCACTGTCTCTTCGGTCTCCACCTCCTCTCAGGGACAGTCCCCAGCGCCCAATCGATCTCGATTGTAGAGTCCGAGGCCTCGGCCATTGTCCTCTCCGAACTCTTCCCCGAAAGTCTCTGGATGGCCTATGCCACAACGAGTCATCTCTCCCCCGACCTCCTGGCGCCGCTCGAAGGGCAGACCGTCACCATCTACCCTCGCACCGACCCGGCAATGAGTACCTATCTCTTCTTTCTGGACTATGCCGAGGCCGTCAGACAAAGCTACGACATTGACCTCACTATTGACGCTACGCTCGAAGACCATGCGACCGAGTCTCAAAAAGAGCGGTGCATAGATCTCGTCGATTTCCTGCTTGATTCTCTCCAATAATCAACCTACAAAATTTATTTTCCAACTTAGAAAACGCTATTAAATGATACAACTTTTGGAACAGCGAACGCCATTAAGCTCGCTTATTTGGCTAAGTCGTGACAAAAGTCGATAATAATTTTTGCAAAATTATGATCAATTACTACGATAAGAACCGTTTTATCAGTAAAAGTGAACTGGCTCGCTTGGCCGATGTCAGTCCCAGAACCTTCTGCCGTTACCTCGCCAGTCGTCGGCATATCCTCGATGCCATGGGGATCAGTCCGAAAGCCCAGAAACTTCCGCCCCAAGCGGTCAAGTATATCTGTGAGGATTACTGCATCGACCTCCCACCCGATCTCCAAGATCAGACTGCCCTCCAGTCCTCCCCCATCCGAGATATCATCCTTAAAACTTGGGAAATGGAAGAAAAAAGAAAAAAATTCTTGGAATATCGGACAAAGTCGGACAGCGATTTCTAAAGATGTTGTAATTTTGCACTCAGAAAGGGAAACTCCCTTTTCGAGCGCTCAACACAAAAACTAAACTAAACTTTTTTATGGTACGTTACATTTTGCAACAGATCAAGATCACAAGCTCAAAAGCTTACGGCAAGTGGTATGCCAAGAACGTGGTCGAAGAGACCATCGACCTCGATGGACTGAGTGAACACATGAGTCACCACAACTCCCCCTACTCCAAGGGCGTCATTAAGGGTCTGCTCACCGACATGATCCAGTGTATCAAGGAGCTGCTGCTCCAGGGCATGAACGTCAAGATCGACGACCTGGCCATCTTCAGCCTCGGCATCAAGAACAAGCTCGCTGCCGCTACAGAGGAGGACTTCACCGTCTCGAAGAACATCGAGGGTGTGAAACTCAAGGCCCGCGCCACCGGTGAACTGATGTCGAAGAGTCTGAACCTCGACGCCACGCTGAAGAAGGCGACCTTCGTCAACGGTAAGATCACACCTGCCGCCTCTGGCGAGTCAGGCTCAGGGACCAATCCTTCGGCAAGCAACAGCCCTTCGACAGGTCCTTCGGCAAGCTCAGGAACCGACTCAGGGACCGACTCAGGGACCGGTGGTAGCGGGATTATCCCGACGCCAACTGATCCTGAAGACGACCAGCCCGGCGGCGGTGATTAAACAGTTAGTGCTGGGGTCTGTCCCCAGCACTAATTCTCAAGAACTGAATGTCAAACTAAACTAACAACACATGATTAAAGTCAACTGGACCAACGTTGCTAAGGTCCTTAAATTCATCGCAACAGTCATCACGAGCGTTGTAGGTACAATCGCCGTTCAGAGCTGCAGCTCAACCTGGTTCTAACCAAACCTTTGCTTATGTCACGGAAGATTTCATTGATCATCATCCATTGTTCTGCCACCCGCAGAAATCAGCGCTTCACCGTCGATATGCTCAAGAAGTGTCACAATGCCCGTTTCCACGGGAAAGGGATCGCCTACCACTACTACATTGAGAAGGACGGTCAGGTCTATCAGACGCGTGATGAAGAGGAGATCGGTATGCATGCCCGCCATTACAACGCCCATTCGATTGGCATCTGTTATGAGGGCGGCCTGGATGAGAATGGCGTGGATAAAGATACCCGCACCCCGGAACAGCGTGCAGCACTGATTGCCCTCCTCCGCTCCCTCAAGGAAGACTATCCCGATGCTGAGATCATGGGGCACTGTGAACTCGAAGGCGTCCACAAAACCTGTCCCTGTTTTTCCTGCAGTGAATATCGCGATTATTTCGACCAACTCGCCGCATCAGGTCACTAAACGAATCAAGCCAGCCCAATTAGGCTGGCTTGATTTTTTGATTTTCGTTCCTGTCCCCGGTGATAAAATTACTTCCGATTTTCGCGTTTGTAGAAAAAGGAGACGACGAAGGAGGGGGTGTACTGATAGGCGAGGGAGACCAGCCAAGAAGCGGTGCTGAAGAGGGGCTTGGACCAGATAAAATTCTCGGAGCGGGCTTTGTGGTTATAGATCCACTGGTCTCTGCTACGTTTATGCTGGAGGTTACCGACGACCCGATAGCGTAGCAACTTCTCCCCCGTATTGCCGAAGACATAGCCCTGCTTGTATAACCGCATCAGGAAATCGATATCCTCCGCCTTCTTATACGCAGGATTATAGCGGATGCCGGCATCAATGATCCGCCGACGGAACATGATGGTGGGATGCGCAAAGGGAGACCTGAAGATAAATTTCCGTTGGATAGCAGCAGGTGTCGTGGGATAACGACGCTCCGACTGAACCACGCCCTGTTCATCGATGATATCCATATCCCCACCGAATACATCCACTTCCGGATGCACCGCCGCGTATCGCAGCTGGATCTCAAAACGCTTTGGCAACGCCATATCATCGCCATCCATCCGTGCAATCAGATCACCTTTCGCCTGGTTCAGTGCCTCGTTCAAAGCATTGACAAACCCCATGCGTTCTGCCTTCCGGATCACGATGACCCGACTGTCAGAGGCTGCAAAGTCATCGATAACCTTCACGGTCTCCGGATTGGTACTGTCATCCGCAATCAGCAACTCCAGGTCGCTGAAGGTCTGATTCAGGATACTCGCTATCGAGGCTTCAATGAACGCCTTGGGTTCATTGAAGGTCGCCATAATGACGGACACCATCGGCTTATTTGGCATACTGACAAAGAATTTTCATCATACAATGGTCGATGACCATGTGGAGGTCTTCCGCTATCTGCATGTCATCCACCGGCACATGCAGATTGTACTTACACATCTGTTTTACCCGACCGCCATCATAACCCGTGATACCGACGGAGACACCACCATGGTCATTGGCATACTGGAGCGCCCGAACCACATTCTCGGAATTACCACTGCCAGAAATGCCAATCACGATATCCCCTTCCTGCATGAAATTCTTCAGAGGACCAGCAAAGATATCCGCATAAGACATATCGTTGGCATAAGCCATCATCGTCGGGAGGTTATCGTTCAGACAGATAAACTTAAACATCTTTTCCTTACCAAAGGAAATGCCCTTGTTAAAGTCGCAGACATAGTGGGAGGCTGTGGCAGCCGACCCGCCATTTCCCATGATAAAGATGTTCTTTCCTTGGTCCCGTGCCTCCATCAAGACGTTCATCAACGTATTGAGATCGTCTTTGCTGATGGCGTCGAGCACCTGTTTCTCTTTTTCAAAATAGGCCGTTATCTCTTTTCTATAATCCATAGTCATATCTTATTGAATAAATCTCCAACGTAAATAATCTTCGAACCGAAATTGTCGAAGTGGAAGGGCATCTCATTGATGGCACCCATCTGTTCACGGAATGCCTCCTGACGGTCTTTCGGACAGTAGAACAGGATAAAACCAGCCCCACCGGCACCGAGCAGTTTCCCACCGAGAGCACCAGCCGTGATACCCTTATTGTACATCTCATCCACAATCCCGTTCGAGATACCCGCTGTCAGTGATTTCTTCAGCAACCACCCCTCATGAAGAATACGCCCGAAATCATCCAGGTTGTTCTGCTCCAGCGAGGCACGCAGGTTATAGGCCAGTTTGACCATCTGTTTCTGGGCATCAAACTTCTTCTGGTCACTGATGGCAGCCTGCTGGTTCTTTAGGATGTCATTGGCAGAGTGTTCCCCACCCACGAAGACCATCAGCAGGTTATCCTCCAGCTCCTTCTTCTTGTCCGGCTGCATGATGATCTTCTCGACATTCACCGTCTCATCCCCATAGAACGTGATGAAGTTCAGACCACCACACGCTGCCGCATACTGGTCCTGTTTGCCAATCGGCGAACCGACGCGATTGATCTCCACGTCACAGGCGAGTTCACCCAACCGTTCCCCGCTGGTTGCTTTTCCCAGATAGGCACGCACCGCGTTCAGGAGTCCCACCGTAAAAGAAGAACTGGAGCCCAAGCCCGTGCCAGAGGGGATATCGGCAATCGAGTTCAGGTCAACCCCCGTCAGGTTATACATCTTCAGGACCTCCTTAAAGATGGGATGTCGGATGGCGTCAATACTATCCACCTGTTCCGTCTTGGAATATTTGAGTTGGATCTTATTCCGTTCAAAATAGGGGTGGATGGCAATGTACATATACTTATCGATCGACGTACTGAGCACTGCCCCCGTCTCCCGTTTATAGAAAGAAGGCAGATCGGACCCGCCACCAGCAAAGGAAATTCTAAAAGGTGTCCTGGATATAATCATAGTCTGTTTATTGATTGAGAATCTGACGAACGGCCTCCAAGAGCGCATCCGCCTGATTCGTTTCTATTTTGATACTCTGTTTACAACCGGCATTCTGACCCGCCTGCAGATCACGGTCCGTATCGCCGATCATATAGGAACGGGCGATATCGATATTCCAATCCTTCGCTGCCTGCAACAACATGCCCGGTTTGGGTTTACGGCAGTCGCAGTCGATCTTGTATTCCGGGCGTTCCTCGGGATAGCCCTTGTCAGGATGATGCGGACAGTAATAGATGGCATTGACATAAGCCCCCTGTTTGCCCAACATCGTCTCAAGGGTGGCATGGATATATTCCAGTTCCTCGATGGAACACAGATTGCGGGCAATCACGGGCTGATTGGTAACCACCACAGCCAGAAAATCACTCTGGTTGATCAGCTTGATCGCCTCTGCCGCTCCGGGGATCAGTTCCAGTTGCTCGGGCTTGTTCAACAGGTTCACCTCCTTCGAGATGGTACCATCCCGATCCAGAAAGATCGCCGGTCGCTGATGACTGCGGTTCAAACGCGCCACCTTTCCCCGTTTCACATCATCACAGACCGCATAGTAACGGTCTGGTGTGCCCATGTCCTTGATATACTCAAAACTGACGTAGCCATAGAGCCGCATGCCCGCCGCCAGACATCGGGGCAGCACGTTCTTCTCAATATGACTCTTCACGCCCACCTCAACCTGGGTCAGGATCTTGGGAGAGAAGACAAAAAGTGCGGCATTCACGATATTTCGGCTGACAAAACCCTCCGCATGGGGCTTGTTATAGAACTGACGCACCTGTCCGTCGGCATCCAGATCCACGATATCCGAATCATAAGGATGGTCGTTGGGATGCAGGAACAAGGTGGCATCAGCCTGTTTCTGCTGGTGATAGGCAAGCATCGCCTTCATATCGAAATCGACGATCGTATCCCCATAGAGCACGAAGAAATCCTCTGTGAGTTGATCTTTCAGATAGCCCAATGCCCCAGCCGTTCCCAAAGGCTGTGTCTCCTGGAAATAGTCGATATGGACACCCCATGGCTGTCCATCACCGAAATAAGAGGAAATCTGATCCCCCATGTGACCGATGATGAAAAGGAAATCCGTAAAGCCGTAGCGCTTGCATAACTCCACCTCATGTTCGATGATCGGCTTCCCGCAAACGGGGATCATCGCCTTCGGGATCTCACTGTTGACAGAGACGATACGCGTACCCTGACCGCCTGCTATGATGACAATCTTCGTCATTTACCCAAAGCTTTTTGAATGGCTAGACGGACCGAATCGTTGGAGTTATGGGGCGCTACCCAACCCAGTGTATTCACCTTGGTCAGGTCATAACGGAACTCTGGTACATCACCGACCCAGCCACGGTCACCGCCCGTATAACGGATCTGGGCATCCAATCCCATCTCCTCAATCACCATCGCTGCGATCTCATTCACCTTCGTGCGGGAGTCAGAGCCTAACATATACACATTATAGGGGGCATCGGCATGATCGATGACAAAGAGGATGCCTGACACCAAGTCCTTTACATAGACATAGGGCTTGCACTGTTCGCCATTACCCAGTACCTCCAACTCAGCCGGATTCTTCTGCAACTTATGGATGAAGTCATAGATCACGCCATGCGTAAAGCGCTCACCCACCACATTGGGGAAACGGGTGATCCAAGTCTGGATGTGATACGTGGAGCTGAAGGCACTGATGAAAGCCTCACTCGCCAACTTACCGGCACCGTAGTTGGACACGGGCTTCAAAGGGCCGTAATCCTCGTTCAGCACCTCATACGTCTCGCCATAGATGGCAGAAGTAGAGGCAAAGAAGAATTTCTTAATATCAAATTCCTTGAGCAGCTGTAGGATCTGGAAGGTGGTATTAAACGTCAGGTTGTAATCGACCAACGGGTCTTTACCACCTTTCTGGATGTCACTGTTGGCTGCCAGATGATAGACCATCTCGAACTGTCCTTCCTCAAAGACGCGATGGATCGCCGCTGCATCGAGGATATCCACCTCCTCAAACTTGAAGTTCGGGTTTTCCAGCAGGTGGGCGATATTCTCTTTCCGACCCAGTACCAGATTATCTACGACCGTTACCTGATGACCTCTCGCAATGAGGGCATCATCCAAATGGGAGCCGATAAAGCCAGCTCCGCCTGTTACTAATATCTTCATTGTATCTTTCTGATTATTTCAAACTCATGACTACCCGTGTAGTCTCCGAATGCCCCTGACTATCACATTATGGAACTTCAAACCGAAGCATTTGATCAGGAAGCGATGGACATAGACTTTTGCCAGACCGACACCTGCCGTATTGGCTGCCCATTTCCCATCAAAATGATGGATGCAATAGGTCTCGTCGTTGACGAACAGCATCCGCGAATAATGCTCCTTCGGTGAGAAATAATAGGCGGGCATCGGTTGGATGCCATGTTTCTTCAATACCCGCTGTACGAGGTTCGGCAGGGCTGTCATATCGAAACTGCCATCCGCCTTGACAAACTGACGGTCCTTATAATAATCCAGACACTCCCCGATCCACGCACAATGCGGCTCCGCAGCAATGACCGCCGCCTCTGGCACATCGTCACACTGATAGCCCACGAAATAAGGGCGATCCATCAAGGGGTTAAAGGACTTGAGCACTTCCACATCCGCATCCAGGTAAATGCCACCGTAGTTCCAAAGAGCATAGAAACGGATATAATCTGCCGCAAAAGCCCACTTTCTGTTCTGGTAGGCTTGTTCTAACCATTTATTGGAATGCACATCAATCTGATGGGTATCCCATAACATCAATTTATAGTCGGGCAGCAACTTCTGCCAAGACTCTAGGCACTGCTTATTTAATGCCGGCATCTCCTCACCGCTCAGCCAACAATAATGTATAATCTTTGGTATCATGTTCTAATCTTGTGTGATTGTATATGGAACCACATTCGCGGAGTTCATCGCCAGGAACAGGAAATAGTAAATGGAGGTATAGGACACAACCAAGGCCTGCGCCTTCAGTCGGTTCATCTTGGCAGTATCTACAAAAACCGACAAGCCGATAATCATCGGGAACAGGAAATACAAGGTAACTCGCAGTCCCAGGTCATGTCTGATCAACAGGTTATAGAAGATGATACCCACCAGGAACATCTTCATATATAAGGACTCCTTAAAGTCTTCATCAGCATGCTTATACAGATAGAAGAAACCGACGGTCCAATAGATGGACATAAAGAAGGCCATGACCAGACGCATACCCGTTTTGGCATAATCGTCCCCTTGTTTCTCAATGTACAAGGTGCCATAATCTCCTAACAGCGGCACCAACAAATTCAGGATGCTCACCATACCAATCAACAAAGACAATGCCAGACCGATATAGATGAGTTTCTTGTTAAGTCGGATCTTATTCAGCAACAGTACCGGCATCATGACCAAGGCAAACAGGTGGAATCCAGCTGCCACCAGAATCCAGAAGGCGAACTTCCACTTCTGATGGTCTTTGATCAACAGACTGCAGGCATAGATGACGATGAAACAAGCCAGTATCTGACGGTAGATATTCATGGCATAGCAGATAAAGTACATGCTGAGCATCAGGAACATCGACAGACAGTAGTTGTTACTCTCCCGTCGGATCGCCTTTGCCGTAAAGCAGAGCGCCACGAACATCAGCACTGCTTGGAATACAGGGAAAGGCACATTCAACTTATTGCCAAACTCACAAAGCAAACCGTAGATCGGTTCCGGGTAGCCCTCATAACCATAGTCTCCGAGCATGCCATAAAGCGCCACATACGTTCCCGTATCCATACCCACGGTATCAGCACGGAATCCCACGACAAATGCCATGAAAGCCAGCATGACATAAAGCACAAAAACGCTTCTTTCACTAACGTAGGCACCAACCAGCAACAATATATATATAAATATGTATATCAGCATTTCTAAGGCTCCGCCTTAAATATGTGTGTATAAATCTATGATGGCCTGCTGGAAGTCGTCATCAGTCTTCACATGCAGCATCGTTTCTTTGATACCCTTTTGGAGTTCTGCACGCAGACTAGGATTTCCCGTCAACTTCAGGATCTTTTCTGCAAAGGAGCTGGCATTTTCATTTTCAGCCAACAGCCCATTGAAACCGTCCTTAATGGTATATGGCATGGCTGAGTTTGCAAAGGCAACAACTGGGACACCGCGCGACATGGCCTCAATCATCACCATTCCATAACCTTCCAGTAAAGACGGGAAAGTGAATATCTCTGCCCGCTGATAGCATTCACTCAGTTCTTCGTCTGAGACACGCCCCCTGAATTTTACATATTCTGACAGGCCATCATCAGCGATTTGCTGTTTCAATCTGTCGAAGTAGTCCTCATTCAGCACCTTTCCCACGATATTCAATTCAAACAGACAGTCAGGTCTTGTCTTCCTTATCTGATGCAAAGCTTCAATCAGATGGTGTAAGCCCTTACGTTCTTCTATAGTTCCCACATATAACCAATTCCCTTTTTCGTAATCGTCTGAACTTGTATATTGTTTCTGGAATGGAATGGGCACAAAAAAGATCCTTTTCCGAGGGAAGAGCCGTTTGGCAACATCATAAGTATAGGGGCTGGGGACCAACATCGCCTTGCAGGGGAGCATATACACATACTGCCAGCAGAAGTTGATGACACGTCGCCATCCATGATCACCAAGGAAAAGGAAATGGTGCACAATCACGACTGTTTTGGCACGTCGGTTAAAGAACCATAAAAGTATAGACAAAAGGATATGATACTTATAACTGGCATCAAACATGATGATCAGTTTCTCTCCGCATAACCGCTTCAACAACTTCAATTCAAGGATAGGAGCCAGTATTTTTTTCCACGAGGGATATGCGACCTCACAATTAGGTGTACTATCAATCGCTTCTTTCGCATATTGAGACAGGAAGGTCAAGAAACGCTCATTGTACTTCTCCCCGCCGGTAATCGGCTTCACATATTTGTTCAGACAAACAATCTTCATCCGACAGGCTACAATTTACATAGTTTCGATAAAAACGCCCAACGTTCCCGTAATGGGTAACGGACATCCAGGATGGCCAGTGGCGTATAGGCAGCCACCATCAGCCATTTTAAGCAAGAAGCCCTTCTTGATCCGTATAACTTCCGACAACACAACATCATACTGGGCAGATCACTTCTTTTCCATAGACTTCTGGAGGACTTCTCGCTGCCGCCTATCAGATGCTGTACCTGTGGCGTATCAACAATCACATTGATATACCCATTCTTTCTATAGCGATATTGCATCTCAGACTCCTCATAATACATAAAGAAATCTGGATCGAACAAACCCAAGCGGTCAGCTACTGACTTCGGCATAAAGATATCCGCCCCCGTCACATATTCCACCTCAAAGCAATGGTCGTCAATCTGTCTCAAGGGGTTATCATCAAAACCTTCCTTGACCGAGAAATACTTATGCAGATAAAACAGCGGTTTTCGTATCATCTCATTACGAAGGGTCATGAAATTGCCGTAGGAATGGATGCTCTGACAATTGGCATCCACCAACAGGCACCCCATGCAGGCTATAGGCTCATCCCGTTGTTCCATCTGAAGAAAGAACTCTTTGATGGCATTGTTGAGTAACAACGTGTCAGAGTTCAATAGAAACAAGTATTTCCCTGCTGCATGTTGATAGCCAAGATTGTTGGCTTTCCCAAAGCCAAGGTTCCCCCCACTCTCAATGAACCGTATTCTCTTGTCTTTTTCAAACAACTCTACACTGCCGTCTGTCGAGGCATTATCCACCAAAATCACCTCGAAGGTTACCCCAGAGGTCTGAGCAAAGACAGAATCGATGCAATTCCTGGTGAGTTCTTTGGTATTGTAATTGACAATAATGACCGATACGTCCATTTGCTACGACAAAGATTTCACGACTTTTGCCGGTATGCCAGCGACCACACAATGACTGGGAACATCATGTATCACCACGGAATTTGCACCAACGATGACATTATCACCAATAGTGACTCCACCTAAAATCGTTGTTTTATCCCCTATCCATACATTATTTCCAATGACAATATCACCCTTTGAGCTCAAGGGGCGGTCTTCCGGTGGTATGGCGGCCTCTTCCCAGGAAAGACCACCATGTGCATTGTCACCAATATAGACATACCGCCCTGTCAACAGACCATTGCCTATCTTTATTTGATTGCAGGCCGTCAGATGGTTAAATTCGCCAATATTACAATGGTCCCCTACCGCTATGGACGGCGTAAAAGTCTGTTCTCCGTACTTTTCCCAACACGCCAGGATCGTATGACTTTGAATGACAGTATGATCACCGATAGAAATCTGCTGTCGACCAGCAGGAAGACTGCACGGATAATGAATATAGGAATGATCACCCAGATGTCCTATAAAATTCTTGATCCAGAAGGTATAGAGCAGATTTCGGATATCATGGAGATACGAACTGAGTGAATAGGGATAAACCTTACTCACCAGCCACATCATAAAAGATATGAACTCTTTTAAAATCTTCAACATACCTTTTTAACAATTTTTCTGACCTGACGTTTCATAGAAAGATTCTTCAGAATATCAAGCAAGGCAAAAAGAATGTTTTCTCTATAACCTGGAAGTTTTAGAAACAAGCTTAACTTTTGTGCCCTTACAAGACTTGATGTTGCAGAAAAACCATTTTGATTTTCCAATTCTATATAATGATCTGTAAATGCATCATAATCAATTTGATCTTTTGTCCAATTCCACTGGTTCTGCCCCGAAACGATCAACTTTGAAAAAGCATCTGCGAAACGTTCTGGAGTCATCATACCATTCTGTAGGCTTTTTCCTTCATCTATCCTATATTTCTCATTTTCCACAAGCCTCTCCGCATATTCACACATCGCATCCATATCTGTAAAAGAATGGAATTCATCTTGATAGTGATTAAGTAATTCTTCAATCGCATTTTCAGAATCATCCTTTGTCCGATAGGCTAATATTGGCTTCCCGTGTGCAGCTGCATATTGCGTCATCAATCCACCACTAATGGGATATGTACTCAAATAAATATCGCAATTTTCGAAAACGGCATCAATATCCTTTCGAGGCCCTATCAAAAGAATACGATTATGACCGGTTAATTGAGCGCATTTCTCACTAAATAATTTATTGGGTTCAAAACCAGCAACCAGGATATAAACATCAGGAGAGATTGACAAAAGACGTTCCATCATATGAAAGAAGACATCGTTCTTTCCCAACATCTTGTATAAAGCTCCCCCCGTAAATATTTTCACTGCGTTTTCAGGCATCGGAGGGAACCCTATGAATACTTTAGATAACGGTTTGATAGAATAAAACGGGAGAGGTAATAGCTGCTCACTTTTTAGTCCACGCCTTTCTAACGAAACGGTCATACCGTAAGGTCGGAATTCCAGATTGTAATCAAGGAATGAAGCACCCAGCCAATAGGCGTGGTCTGTTAGGTTTATATTATAAATAATAGCTCCTTTCACAGAACAACAAGCCATCAATGCTGTGGTATCCCAAGGGGCTATATGTAAGAAAACAGAGGAAGGCGAATAGTCTTTTATGGCCTGAGCGATTTTTAAGGCCATTTTAACACGATCACCATCCGTTTGGTTAAACAACAGCAATTCTGCTTTTGAATAATTTCTCAGCTCTTTTAGGATATCAGTTCCATTATCTAAGATTTTTGAGGTACATATATACAAAATCTCCATCTGATTATGTATCATTGCCCGCATATACTGCTGAGTAAGTCCCTTATTATCCATACAGAAAGAATCCACTAAGACACATCGACGAGGGACAACATTGTTTATCTCAGACTGGGGAATCGTCTTGACAGCTATGCTTTTTAATAATGAATCTGCATCTCTATCTGTATATATCCAGTTAAATGAATACGCCCATGTAGCGGCAGACTCCAAATCTGCCAAGGCTTTCAACCATTTCCCTTTGCCAGCATACCTATGAGCACGCTTCATCAACAACCCATAGATCGCAATAATATCCTCTTTCTGATACGACCGCATATTATGCGTTAAAAGCGTTTATAAGCTGAACCACTTCAGCAACATCCTCCATAGTAATGGATGGGCCTATCGGTAAACTCAACTCCTCATCAGCCAATCGTTCCGTAATTGGCAATGATAACTGGGGAATATTCCATTCCGCCTGAGCATAACACTCTTGGTGATGTGGGGCTATCGGATAATGACATACCGTTCCAACGCCATTCTGCTCCAGATAGTCATGCAGCGCATTCCGTTTACCCTCTCCTACCAGTATCGGGAACAAATGATAGGCATTCTGCTCATCAGGCAATAAATCGGGGAGGGTGACCAAAGGATTCTTGATACGCTTATAATAATAATGAGCCACCTCCTTACGATGCTGATTATCTTCCACTAAATACTTTAGTTTCACGTCGAGCACCGCTGCCTGTATTTCATCCAAACGACTGTTACGGCCAGTGTATTTGAATACATATTTTTTCTGGGAGCCATAGTTGGCTAACGCACGCACAGCTGCCGCTAATTCCGGGTCATCCGTTGTAACAGCGCCACCATCGCCCAAGGCGCCGAGATTCTTGCCAGGATAGAAGCTATGACCAGCCGCATCACCGATACTGCCTGTAACACGACCATCCGTATGCTTACAACCATGTGCCTGTGCATTATCTTCAATCAACTTCAGGTTGTACTTCTTGCAAAGACCACCAATCTTTTCCGTATAAGCAATACGACCATAAAGGTGAACGATGGCAATAGCTTTAGTCCTCGGGGTTATCAAGCCTTCTATCAGATCATCATCAATCTCCAAGGTATTGGGCTTTGGTTCACAGAGCACAGGCTTTAGACCATTCTCTGTTATAGCCAAGATGGTCGCAATATAGGTATTGGCAGGCACGATCACCTCATCACCAGGTTGCATCACACCCATCTCAATATAAGCTCGGAATATCCAGATGAGTGCATCCAATCCATTTGCACAACCAATGGTATATTTAGAACCGATAAACGCTGAGTAATGTTTCTCAAACTGTTCGTTTTCCTTGCCCTGAAGGTACCAACCTCCATTCACAACGCGGCTGACGGCTTCATTAATCTCTGCACCATGCAGAGCCGTCACATCTTTTAATGACAAAAAAGGTATTTGCTTCATTACTTATTTCTGCCTAAGAATTTATCCAAAAACAACTCATTAGACTTTTGTACGCTTTCATAAGTCATAATGTCACGAGGACCACAAAGAATAGCATAGCCAAACTTATCGCGATCTCCATCGTTAATATAATCACCATAATGAACACCGACTTTCAAACCTTCATGATTCTCATACAGGACTGTAATACGAGGGTCTAAGAATTCTGTAATGTCCGTAGCAGCGACACTATCCGAATTGGATGGTATATCATAACCAAACCACATGGACGCATTCTCCCCATTCAGATAGTTGCCAGGCTCGACCTTTCCACCGTGCAACATCTTCACATAATCTCCCAGATAGTCATGTCCACTGGCAGCACTGACCGTATGACTACAAATAAAGCCACTTGAGCGAGCCCCCATCTCAACAGGCGTAAACGAGCCGTCCTCTTTCATGATAATCTCCAGATGACCGAACATACTATGCAGACCAAGAGCCTTATAACAGGCAATGCCAAAATCCGCAATGCGGTTCCATGTAGCATCATCATATTTACGTGAATTCCAATGGTGGATCACTGTGACATGATTCTTCAAAGCATAAAGCGAATGATGTTGGATGGAACTACCATAGCAATTCACATTGCCATATGAGTCACCTAACATATCCACAGTAAACTCTTCACCCTCAACAAACTCTTCAATCAGGCACTTATGGTCGAATGATGTTTCTTTTGCCTTAGCCAGAGCTTCCTGCAGGGCCTCCTTTGTCTGTCCTTTCTCCAAGATAGTAATACCACGAGAGCTGGCGGCAACATTCGGTTTACAGATAAGCTTCATCTTCTGAGATGCTTCATAAATCTCATCAAGCGGGAATTCGTCATCCAGTTTTGAGATGCGATTAAACACACCAGCCTTCATCCAACAGTCGCGCATCTCTTCTTTTGTCAAAACGTCATCAAATTTTGCAGGCATATATTTATTGCCAGCCCATTTGTTAATAGCGTTTACAGTAGGAGCTGCCAGATCAATACTTGACAATGCACCATCTACTTGATCTTTTAGCCCTAGTTCTTCCAACTTTCTAATAATGCCATCTTTATCCTTAACATCCATCTGGATAAACATATCACCTTGAATGTCTGGATGATCATTCCAAGCGATGACAATCACCTTGTAGCCAAACTCACGAAGTTTACAAACCTGCCCCCATAGAAGCTTATTCCCACCTAATAATACAAAATACTCTTTCATACTTATTTCTGTATTCCTCTAAATTCTAAAAAATCTTGATAATTTCTAATGTAATCAGATTCCTGATAAACTTCTGATGCTAGCACCATGCAAACAGCCCCAGAAGAGAAGTCATCCAAATCACGCCAGATACCTGGTTTCACATACAATCCCTGATAAGGACGATTTAAAATGAATGAGCGTTTGACATTGCCGTCATCTAATGTCACTCGGAAAGAACCACTCGCTGCAATAATCAGTTGGCTCAACTCCTTATGGGCATGAGCCCCACGAGACTCCCCGCCAGGAACATCATAAAGATAATATACCCGTTTCACATCAAAAGGAACCGTGATTCCATTTTCAACCACAGAAATATTACCCTTTCTGTCGCTATGATGCTTATCCAACTCTATCATAGAGCAGTCATACACATTATATCTTTCCATCATGCTTCAGTTTAACAAACTCATCATAATCATATATATAATCACTCTCATCGTATTTTGTAGATGACAGGACTAAAGCAAGTGAGTTCGTAGAAAAGTTTTCCATCTCACGCCATAACCCCTTTGGCACATAAAGACCATAATATGATCTGTTCAGATGAAACGTTTTCTTTTCATTTCCATCATCCAGCAATACATCAAAGCTACCAGACAAGGCAATAATCAGTTCTTGATTTTCCCAATAGGCATGACCACCCCGACATTCACCTCCAGGAACATCATAGAGCCAGTATGTTCGTTTGATCTCAAAGGGGATGTGCCTGAACTGCTCTACGAAAGAGAGATTACCACGTTCATCCAAAAATTTGGGAAGTTCAAGAATTCTACTATCAGTTAAAGCCATTTTTACAGAATCTAGAAATTAACATCTGCCGACAAAGTATCTTTAATCGCTAATTTATACAATTCCCTATACAAACATCTATTTGGAATATTTTGAGTAATCCTAATTAAATAGGTCAGGATCAACACCCGACAGTACCTCCACCAAATCCGTAATGAGAATTGATTAGAAAGGCCATTAAACAGAAAGATATCAAAAGACCCCGAAAACCTAATCACTCGATCAGGGATATGTTTACATGACACAACAAACTTAGAAATATTACGAATAGATCCTAAATTCATCTTAAGTAAGACACCTGCCAAATATGGAGCCAATTGTATGTGTAAGATACCATTAAACAAGAACAGTTTTTCAACCTCTGTCATAGAGGTACATGAAGATTTGTTATAGTGAACATAGACAAAGTCACAACGATTAATCATTGCAACAGACGAGTTCCCTAAATACCTAATCGTAATATCATTGTCATCATATGTATTCCCTGTTAACTCGGAAACCTTGACAGAATCTGATCGACGTGCACAAACACATGCATTTACAACGGGGCCAACTTCAGACATAAATTCCTGAGCCGTTAGAATACTCTCAAGGGCAAAGTGCTTGCTTCTATTAAACGGTGTATGTGGACTATAGAGGTCATCTTCTGGAACGATACAATAATTCTGGCAACACAAATTACATTCAGGGTGGGCCTCTAATCTGTCAACCATCGCTTGGAAAATATCAGTACTGGTAAAGAAATCATCACCATCCGTATGGATCAGATACTTCCCTGTTGCATGTTTCAGACCATTAATCCTATTATATGCAGCGCGTTCCAAAGTATAGGTCGTTTCTACCGTATCGGAATCAAAGAAAGTTGAGATGACTTTATCCTTATAATTATTTAACAACATATCCCTTGTCCCATCACTAGACCTATCATCACTGACAATTACCTGTACTGGAAAATTAGTTTTTTGAGACAAGATACTATCCAGACACCTTCTAAGTACCTGTTTCTGATTATGTGAGATGACTACGACTGATAAAGAAACTTCACTCATGAACGTCTCATTTAAAACTTTAGAATCACTTAGTTGCCTTTGGCAAATAGAACTTGACCTTATTCTTCACCAACTGACGCTCCTCATGATTCAACCCGACCATATAGACAAGAATCAACACAATAAGGCCACCATAGCATAGTACAGAAACCAGTCTTACAATACCTGCATCGAACAAATAAAGTAATGGGAATGTCAGTATACAGGCAAAAGCCGTCACTGCTGACGTCTTAACAAACACATTCTTTAAATAGGATCTAATGGGTAATTCTATTAAACGCCCCACTACCCATAATTTGATGAATTGCGAAACTATTCCGATAAACAGATTAACCAAGAACACGACTTCTGGTACAGGGAATAACAACAAGCCTATATATGATAATGGCAATATTAAGAAACTCAACAGACTGACTGTAAACTGATATTTTTTCAAATGTCCTGTAGCTTGTACCGCTGTTAATAATGGATTTGCCAAAGCATCTGCCAACAAAATCAATACCGTTATTCTAACAAAATTAGCTGTATGAGGCGGCACCTCAGCTAGCCATAAATGCAAAATTGTTTCTATCTCCAAGAAAATCGGTAATGACACCAGCAATAGCGTATAATAAGATAATCTTGCACTTGCATATATCAGCGTATGCATACGATGTAAATCACTCTGCGCATAAGACTTTGTTATTTGTGGCTTGATCGCATTTTCAACATTATACGAGAAATTTGTTACGACCGTCTGAATCTGAACTGTGATGCCACGAGCAGCATTAATGACTGGATTAAAAAAGACATTTAAGAGCAGATTCAGACCTTGAGTGTAGCACACATACGAAAGATTACCAAGAAGATTCCAACTGGCAAACTTGGTCATTTCAATCGTAAGGGGTTTATCGAGTATATAGTGGTAGGCTGATTCCGGGAATTTACGACGGCAATAACTGATATATATCGCTATGTCAATGATGGTTACTAGCAAAATCAGGAAGCCGTAGAATATTAACCGATCCCAATCAGAAATCAGCAATAGGTAAACAATTCCTAATTTGAATCCTGCATCCAACAAAGATATATAGGCAAAAGCAGACATCTTTTCATGTGCAATAATCAAAGCATTATACGGCACGCACATGATATTTACAAAACAAGAAATAATACTAAACTGGAAAACCCAGAAGGCGGCATTCATTCGATCTGGCGGGATAACCATCTTGTTATAGAGGAACCACATGCCTATGGTTTCTGAAAGCAAAATGATCACCAAAGCGATCACTGCATGAATGTTCATGCTAGTAGAGAAAATCAGACTCAATCGCTCCTGATCTTTTCGTCCCAGCTCATAGGTAACATATCTCTGAGTTGAATTGATCATGGCATAATTGATAAAGATAAACATGGAAACTATTCCCCCAACGACATTAAAAATGCCATAGTCAGAAACGCCTAATGCTATCAATAAAACTCGTGATGTATATAACCCCACCACGAGTAGCACTAGCATCCTTAGAAAGAGATATAAAGAATTCTTGGCTATGCGTTTGTTCTCAGAGGTATTACCCATGTTTCCTTTTATATTCTTTAATCTCGTCCTTTGTCCATCTTCGATTTAAATCCACGAAATAATGGGGATGGTGAGAGATACGTTTTTCTTCTGGTGGCAGTTGCATATAATCACCATACAGCTGCGTTAACATTCTATGAAATTCGCTAGGAGCATCAACCTCCATGCTTTCAAAATTCAACTTAACTGTCTTTTCAAACCATTTTTTGTCATAAACTTCTTTTTCTCCAAAGGATCCGTCACAACAGATATATTTATCTCCTTTAGTTCTTTTAATCTCTTCCAGACAGTTTTCATACGCTTTTCTAAAGTGCTTATATCTGGGAATATAATAAAAGATATCCTTAAGAGCAGCAAAAATGTCATTAACATCTCTCCTACGAATATACGACAAGATGATGTTGAAAGTATAATGTTTCAACGCACGTTTTAAAATCTCTGTACAATCAACATATCTGTTGATCAACCTGACTGCACTCTCAGCATTGGATTCACGAAGCGGGAATATATCTATATAAATGCCCGTTATACATGGATATTCCTCGAGTTCCCAAAGTGTTGTTTCTGTATCAACAAATTTAGCCAATGAGAAAAGCCAATAGTGGTCGTCTCTGTCATCCATGATGTCATAATGTCCCTCAACATGTCCTCTAAATGAACAGAATTTTTCATAATCATCCGGTAACATCCATACATCAATATCGTCATCCCAAGGAATAAAACCATGATGGCGAACAGCACCAATCAATGTACCACCTGTTATGAAATATTTAATGCCATGTCTATTACAGAAATCATCAAAGGCTATAAAAGTCTCTAACAGTTTACTTTGAATCTCACCAATACTATAATCCATGTCTTTACTATTTTATCACTTTAACCAAGTATCCTTATCCATTTTCAGATATCCCTTGAACATCTCCAGGTCATCTTTTGTCGTCAGCTTGATATTCTTATCAGAACCGGCCGCAAAGTGAAGCGTTTCCCCCAGTTCCACCATCATGGTATTCGTATAGGAAGACCCGTAGATGCCGATCTCCTTCTCAAAAGCTTCATGATACGCGGCGTCTAATCGATCAAACCGATATGCCTGCGGGGTAGAGACACGGCGTAAGGTCTCACGGGGGATATATTGTTTGGTAGTTGCCGGGTCATTCGGGTTCACAATAAAGATCTGTTCATTATACGGCAGGGAGGTGACGCCATTCCCATATTTCCTAGCCGTCTTAATGACATCTGTCAACACCTCTGCATCTACCAACGGACGGATACCATCATGGATGATCACGATCGCTTCCTCCTGGATTTTCCCTTCCAGATGATACACCCCGTTTCGGATACTCTCCTGTCCGGAATTACCGCCAGACACGACCCATTTCAGTTTTGAGATATTAAACTGGTGGGCATAGGCCCATAAGATGTCATGCCATCCGTCAATACAAACCACCTCGATGGCATCAATTAACGGATGTCTCTGGAAACTCTCCAGCGTATAGATCAGGACTGGCTTATCATAAACATTGATAAACTGCTTCGGAATATCCTGTCCCATTCTACTGCCAGACCCACCTGCAATAATGATGGCAATATTGTTCATTGAAGAATTGTTTTTAAGGCTATCTTTCAATATTGAAACGGACTATCAAAGTCCTTTAATAGAGCGTGTTTGGTATCCTTCTCTGAAAGGATGGCTTGTTCCGTCGGGATTCTCCAGTCGATTTCTAATGAGTCATCCAAAATGGAGATACCACCATCAGCCTCAGGATGATAGAATTCATCACATTTATACTGGAAAACTGCTGTTTCAGAGAGAACTGCAAAGCCATGTGCAAAGCCTTTCGGGATAAAGATCTGGCGATGGTTCTCTTCGGTCAGTTCCACCGCTACATGCTGACCGTAGGTCGGGCTCCCTTTTCGGATATCGACTGCTACATCCAGGACTGCGCCTTTGACACAGCGCACCAGTTTGCTTTGGGTAAAGGGCGGGCGCTGGAAATGCAATCCACGCATCACACCATAGGATGATTTACTTTCATTGTCCTGGACAAAGACAACCTTTCCGACCTTCTCGTCAAACTCCCTCTGGGAGAAGGACTCAAAGAAGTAACCTCTCGCATCTTCAAACAAGCGCGGTTCAATCACAACGACACCATCAAGGGCGGTTTTAATAACTTCCATAAATATTCAGGCAAATAAAACATTACTAACGCGCGGGCATAACAGACTTATAGCCAAAACGTTAGACTTCTTTTAATTTGTAAAATTAACCAAAAAGGGGCCTATTTTTGGAATCGATTCCCTTTTGATTCTGCAAAAGTACGATTTTTTTTTTAATAAACCATAAAATCTGACTGAATTTAGCAGATTTTATGGTTTTATGTTAGGAGAGACCAAGAAGCGGTTTCAGTTGCTTCTCTTTGGACAGCACATAAATGGTGGTTCCCAAGGCAGCCAAGAAGAGGCAAATCAGCACGATCAGTTTTCCCTTGGGACCTGTCTTACCCAATGGAACCGTCGCCGACTGAAGGGTGGTAAAAGCAGGGGTCTCCTGCTGCACCTTCGCCTTGGCTGCCAAGAGCTGGGCACTCACTGCCGTGTAATTATTATACATCAACTGTGCCTCGTTTTCCAAATCTATCTGTTTCTGACGGACACTCTCCAGGATCACATCCTGATTGTGATCCATAAAGTCACCATAAAGCTGGCGCGAACGGTCATAATCATGTTTGGCCTCCTTGTAGAGTTTCTCCGCATAAGCCAGATCATGGCGCGCCTTATTAGTCCGGTAATCCGTCAAAAAGGCTTGGAGACGTGTCTTGACGGAATCAGCCAACATCGCTGCCACATAGGGATCCTGGGCCGTGACATCAATATTGATCAAGTTTGTTTTCTTGTCAATCTTACAGACCACATTCTTATTGATCATGCCTGCAATACGTGCCTGTTCGCCTGTCAATTCGAACGTATTCACGATGGTGTCCTTCTGTTTTGGGGGTGACATCAATCCAAAAAAGTCGTTCCACCAAGGCTCTTTCCACTCATTCTTCAGATAATCATAATAGGTCATCCAATCCTGCCGGTCTTTATACTTGACTTTCACAGGAAAAAGAGTCGCCTTAAAGTCCAAACTTTTCATCAAGTCTGGATAAAGGGATGGTGTAAAAGCGTCTGCCCCCTGAGCACCCGTCGCACCGCCCAAATTAACACCAAACGAAGAGGCCAAAGACATCAAAGAGCCCGCGCTAGAATTCGTACTAGACTCTGGCGCCAGAACAACCTTACAGGTGTAATAATCGGGAATAGACAGGGATATCAAACATGCTATGACGAAAGCAACAGGAAGCGTCTTGTAATATAACTTCCGATGTTTCTTGATAGCCGAACCTATGGCTCCAAAATCTATTTTCTGCTCTGCGGGACGAGGATGCTGATTCTGTTCCATATCTTTAGTTTAGAATGACTTGATCAAGTTTGTGACAGTTGCAATCATGGTTACCATCGTTGCCAGTGACGTACCGAGCGATGCAATCATGGCTATGTTCTGATTAGCAGAACGGGTCTTGTTGGGTACTATAATCTCACAGCCTGGTTCGACTTTGCCTTTACTGGCCTTAGAAACAAGACCATTCTGATAAAGGATGTAGGCCTTAGAACGTTTGGCACCATTACCATAGCCACCCGCCTTGTTGATATACCATTTATAAGATTTACCTTGCATATAAGCGACAGTATTCGGGTGCATCACATTGCCATTGATCTTGACGGTTCCTGAATATTCGGGTACAACCAGGCGATCCCCTTCTCGGAGAACGACATCATAGTCACTGCCTGGGTTCGCCAACGCCTTGTCGAGTTCGATACCCACATAATAGACGGTGTCCTGTCCCATCTTACTGGCATCCAAGCCCGAACCGCCCTGTACCTGTGCCATCTTCAGCAGATGCTCCAAACGGAACTTCTCATCTTCATTGAGCGGACGCTCGATACGGGCACCACGGACATAGGCCTGTTCGGTGACACCACCTGCCATCCTGATAACATCAGAGAGGCGCTGGTTCTTGGTGGTCAACGTATAATCGCCTTCAAAGAGGACTTCACCCTGAACGGTTATATTACGTTGCGGCGAGAACGCCGGACTCTTTCTGACAAACACCTCGTCATAGGGTTTCAAGACAAAATCCTTTCTACCATCAACCACAAAGCCATCTTCGATGGTGAAAGTAAAGGTCTCTGCAATTTCCTTCGAAGTAGTAGATGCATCAGGCTGCACAATCCGACGCGCCACATCCACCTTAGCCGTAGAAGCGGCATCCGTCAGTCCACCAGCCTGCATGATAAAGTCCTCTACCGTCTCATTGTCGGCATATTCATAGGTGCCCGGGAACTGAACCTCTCCGTGGATCGTGATCGTACGTTCGTTGATCCGTTCCTGGCGTGTCGGGATAAAGAGGATATCTTCATTCTCCAAAGGGATATCAGCCACTGAGCCGTCCATGATCCGCTGTACATCCACAGAGATCACCCGTCGGGTACGGTCGGCATTCATCCGATGCAGTACCGCATGAACGGTAAAGGCATCTTCCAACAGACCATCAGCCGACTCAATCAGAGACTTGACCGAATGGACACGGTCATCCAAACTATACTGACCAGGGCGGAACACCGCACCCTTGACCTCTACCATATTCTCATAACGCTGCAGGTTCTCGTCAACGGTCACCGAGTCGCCATCGGCCACCTTAAAGCCAGCCATATCAAACTCGTTGACCACATAGACGGAATAACGCTCACCAGCAGAACGGTTCACACGGACAGACTTCTTATTGGCATTTGCCATGAAGCCACCGGCATATTTCATTAGGGTCGCAATACTCTCATTACGACGCATCTCATAAGCCATCGGACGTTTCACGAAACCCGTAATATCTACGATACAGTCATAAGGTCCAACCATGATCACATCATTGTCAGCCAGACGGACATTTCCTGTCAGTTTGCCATTGAGGATATAGTCATAGATATCGACCGTCGTAATCTGACGACCATTTCGGAAGACTTTCACATTACGGAGCGTACCGATACTATTGACACCACCTGCCATATACAAGGCATGGAAGACGGTGGCAAAAGCACTGAGGGTATAAGTACCCGGTGCCACCACCTCACCCATGATGTTCACCATGATCGTGCGGGTCTGACCCACCGTCAGACGGATCTGCGAACTACTGTAACGTTCGCCATAGAGCCGCTTCACCTTTGCCTCAGCCGCAGACACGGTCAGACCGGCAATCTGAACCGGTCCATAACCGGCAATCGTTATGGCACCATCGGGAGAAACCGTCAAAGCATCTGTGCGCTGAGAAGCGCCATATACATCCACAATCACCTGATCACCAGCGCCAATCACATAGTGGGGCGGTGTCACAATGTTCATGTTCGGCTCAAAAGACAAAGCCGGTTTATTGAAAATATCACGGCCGAAGACAACCTTACCTCTGATCGTGTTTGTCACGGAATCAGCAATCTGGACTTTCTGACGTTTCGCCAGATCCTCATCAGACGGGGGATTCACCATCTGGGTATAGAGGGCCTTGCCATTCGCATCTGCACGGAATGACCCGTTGTTCTTACGGGCACGGTCTGCATCCTCCGCCTTCGGTTCTTTTTCCTTAGACTCGCTTTTTCCATTGGCACCTCCTTTTTCATATTGTTCCCGAACGCGCTGAATCTGTTCCATCTTGACGCCACGTTCCATCAAGGATACGGCGATTTGTGACTGAGTGGTACCGGCACGCATCTCTTGCTGAATGTACTGAGCAACCTGAGTATCACTCATCTGTGCCCGTACCAGTAGGGTACTGCACAAAAGGAACAACATAAGAAGATATTTTCTCATTCTAATAGCTATTATTCAATATACGTTTTATTGTCTTTGCAAAAGATTGTGTGCAAAGGTAAAGGAAATTTTTGAATTAACAAAATTAATTCATAATTTTATTATTATTATTATTAAAATACTATCAATTTATATTTGCAGCCTGAGGCTGCGGGTCACAACTACCCAACCCTCCTTGTCCTAAGGAGGACTTCAACCCACCTCCGTCCTCCCTCTCCAGGGAGGAGCAAATCCTTCGCCTTCGGCTCTGTGTATCCGATGAGGTGCCCTTCCTTAGATTTCCGTTTCCCAACGGACGACAAGCGATTAGCGTAGTCGGCGGAAAATCATGGCGTGTCCCGCCATACCAAAAAGACGCAGAAAGTCGTCGGTCTCTGCGACTTTCTGTTTAAGCCCCTTGCCAAAGATTGGCGAGGGGTTTGGGGAGTGGTCTGAAGCCCTCCTTAGGACAAGGAGGGTTGGGTAGTTGTGACCCGCAGGGCGTGCCCTGCAAAAAAAGGGTTTAAGGTTCCCCCTTATTTAAAGGGTAATCTCGGCGGAGCCTAGGCAGCGGTGATGGTGCTGGTCGTAGATGACGCAGAATTGGCCAGGGGCGACACCATGGATTTTTTCCTTCGAATGAATAATAAACGAATCTGAAGAAGTCCATTCTAGCGTTGCTGGATAATATTCCGGCGTATGTCTAATCTTAAAAGTAATTTCTTTGTTTTGTGCTTCGGCAGGCTCAGCAACCGTTAGCCAGTGCAGATCATGCACTGGAAAATCACTTTTATATGCTGATTCCGGATTGTAGCCGTGGGAGACGTAGAGGATGTTGTGGGGGACGTCTTTTTTGACAACGAACCAGGGACCGCCGGAGAAGCCCATGCCTTTGCGCTGACCGATGGTGTGGAACCAGAGGCCTTTATGCTCACCGATACGACGACCGGTTTCGAGTTCGATGACATCACCGGGGTTTTCACCGAGGTAACGTCGGATATAGTCATTGTAATTAATCTTCCCCAAAAAACAGATGCCCTGGGAGTCCTTGCGCTTGGCATTGACGAGGTGCTCACGCTCTGCAATCTGACGCACCTCATCCTTGACGTAATGGCCGATAGGAAAAATCGCCTTGCGCAACTGCCAGTCGTAAATCTGCGCGAGGAAGTCGGTCTGATCCTTCACGGGATCCGGACTGGTGACCAACCATTTCCTGCCTGCCTCATCAATCTCCGTCTGGGCATAATGGCCCGTGGCAATCAGGTCGTAGTCATGACCTCGTTTTTCATCGAACGCCCCGAACTTGATGAGACGGTTGCACATCACATCGGGATTGGGCGTAAAACCAGCCCGTACCTTCTCCATCGTGTAACGGGTGACCTGATCCCAGTATTCCCGATGACAGTCGATGACTTCGAGGTTGCAACCATATTTATGTGCGACAGCCGTCGCCATCTCCAAGTCTTCTTCTGAAGAACAGTCCCACTCCTTGTCGTCCTCAGGTCCGATCTTGATATAGAAAC
>Ga0256404_1001415_pt1 | contig 58009 bp, 58 predicted proteins | sample RumenRJG_01DNA_FD_185990 | JGI IMG/M metagenome (GOLD analysis project Ga0256404, IMG submission 185990) | Bovine rumen microbial communities from Lethbridge, Alberta, Canada - RJG_01 | ecosystem: Host-associated > Mammals > Digestive system > Stomach > Rumen | place: Canada: Alberta | collected... | reverse complement strand
AGCCATTTGCGGTGACAATAGCGAGGAGGCTCCACCTGTTCCCATCCCGAACACAGTAGTTAAGCTCCTTAGCGCCGATGATACTCGGAGGGTGACCTCCCGGGAAATTAGGACGTCGCCGCTTTTTTCTTTTTTTGATATTTTCGCGTAATATGCAGCTCTCCTGCACTTCCGGACAGCCCGGATCACTGCGGGAGACTTCTTATTTTTTGTCACAAAACTCTAAGTAAAAGTTTGTTCACTGAAATGTTGTATCGAAATTAGTACAATGTATCTTCACTAAATCTTAACAAATGTTATGTAATCGGACACCGGATTTGGTAAAATAGTTTCAGTATTTTGGGGTGCGCTTTGCGTGCCTTGGTGGTTAACACTTATTGCTTTACTAAAACTTTTGTTATAGAGAGGGAAACTAAATGAAAAAAGGATTAAGCGTTCTTCTCATAGCAGCACTATTATTCGGATTCTACGGTGGTGCAGTAAATCTGAATGATATCCTGGCCTGCAAAGACTATTGGGAAGAAGCAGGTGAAAAGTCCACAGCTGACATGAACAAGCTGGAGGACGGTCTCAACCAGCTCAAGGACAACGAGCAGGCTTACCTCGATGGACTTGATCAGGTTGCAGAAGGCGAGCAGGCTCTCGCTGATGGTGAGGCTGAACTCGCAAAGGGCGAAGCCGACTACGCAGCAGCTCCTGGAAAGCTCGCAGCAGGCGAAAAGAAACTCGCAGCTGGTAAAGCAGCCTATGCTCAGGGTAAGAAAGATCTCGAAGCTGGAAAGAAAACACTTGCCGAAGGCAAGGCAATGCTGAAGCAGCTTAAAGATGGTGTTGAGGAACTTGAGGCACAGTACCCGACTTGGAGACATGGTAATGAAGTCGTTCATGGCCGCGGCATTAAAACTACACAGGAACAGGGTCTTTACGGTGTTGCAAACGATCCGGCAGGTCAGGTAACACAGATGGGATCGATGTTTACGAGCGGTTCTCTTGACCCTTCAAAAATTTCTCAAGCTACAAATGTGCTAACAACTAAGGCTGTTGCCGGTATGAATGGCGAAAGCGGTGTGATAGCTGGCTATACGAAAGCTGTAACACAGGGTGTTGCCAAGGCTTATGTTGATAGCCAGTATGGAGACAATATCCCTAGCGAAGGGGATGAGGGCTATGAACAGTACACGCAGGCAATTGCTAAAGCCACACAGGATCCTGCAATTCAGGGCAAGGCTAAAGCAATGGTTCAGCAGGAACTCGGCGCAACAACTGCTGATAGTGAGAATGTATACTCGATGATCGGTACGCTGATCAAGAAGGGTGTTATATCTAATGCTGAAGGCAGCCCAACAGCACCTCTTTACAGCGCATACTCTGCAAAGACTGCTTTTGACACACTTGCACAGCTTGCTGCAGGAAAGAAGCAGATTCAGGACAAGTTGCTTCCGCTTCTTGGAAAAGTTGGATCTAATGAGGCTGCAGTTGAGAAACTTGGAGGAAAGAAAGCTGTTGCTGAACTTCTTAAGAACCTCCAGGGAACAGATGACCAGTTTGAGGGCGCAATGGATATGCTGATGAAGAAAGCTCCAGAGCTCATTAAGATGGTTTCAACAGCTGTAAATCAGGGCGAAAAGGAACTCGCTGCTGGTAAGAAGAAACTTGCTGCAGGCGCAAAGGAACTCAAGGCAGGAGAGAAAACTCTTGCTCAGGGCTATGCTGATTATGCAGCAGCTCCTGGAAAGCTCGAAGATGGACGTCAGCAGCTTGCAGACGGACGTGCTCAGCTCGCAGCAGGTAAGGATAAGCTCGCTCAGTACGAAGATGGTGAGCAGCAGGTAAGAGACGGTCTTGCTACACTCGTTGGCACAGAGGCTGACCTCGAGCTCGAGAGCATCCTTGACAGACTGAACGGCGACAGCGACTTCGACAACGGAGACAACCACCTCGAACTCGATGAGGGTCTCGCAGCTGTTGATGTCGGCAGAGGCTATCAGGCTGAGGACGGCGAACTCATCACAAAGGAGATCATGACAAGAGCCATCGGAACAGGCGGCCTCCTCGCAGCAGGAGTTCTCGCAGTTCTCGCAGCGATCCTGTCCTTCATGAAGAAGAACAAGGGCGCAGGCGTTCTCGCGATCCTCTCGGCAGTTGCCGGTGCATTCGGAGCTTATGAAGCTACACAGGCTGGCACATACTTCTCGAGCATCGCTGGTTCGACAGTTGGTCAGACTGGTATGATCGCAGCAGGCATCCTCGCAGCAGTTGCACTCGTTCACTCGATCGCACACTTCACTGCTAAGAAGGAAGCATAATGCAGAGCTGAAAGAATAACAGCACAAATAATCTGAGGAAGACGGAAACATTTCCGTCTTCCTTTTATATTGTCAATATAGTCCTGAAAAAACTTTCCAGCTGTCAAAGAAAATGTTTGACAGCACTTCAATAAGATGTTAATATATGACGGTGTGATCGGGAGGACCGGTCATGCCGCTTATCGTTTGACGGGGAATCGTGATGAAAGACGACATCGAAAGAGTTGAATATGCGAGCATGCTGTACGACTTCTACGGCGCTCTTCTGAGCGAGAGCCAGAATGAAGTCATGGCGCTCTATCACGAAGACAACCTCAGCCTTTCGGAGATAGCCGAAGACTTGGGACAGAGCCGTCAGGCGGTACACTACACACTCAGGAAAGCCGAGAAGGCGCTTGAGTCATATGAAGAAAAGCTCGGGCTGGTAGCTTCATACAAAGAGAATCAGGAGCTCGCAGCCAAAGCATATAGGATCATCGATTCTGCAGGCATAGTTGAGCCGTACGCAGATAAGCTGAAGAAGATCATCGGAGAGATAACAGAGTAGAAACATGGCATTCGAAGGATTATCCGAAAAATTACAGGGCGCGTTCAAAGACCTCAAAGGCCAGGGCGTAGTATCCGAGAAAGACTTTGAAGACGCGATGCGCGTCGTCAAGATGGCACTTCTCGAGGCTGACGTCAACTTCAAGGTCGTAAAGGAATTCGTCGCGACGGTCAAGGAAAAGGCGCTCGGAGCCGGCGTTCTGAAGAGCCTGACTCCGGACCAGATGGTCATCAAGATCGTCAAGGACGAGCTCGTCGACATGATGGGCGGCTCCGCAAGCAAGCTCACGTTCTCGCCTAGCGGATTCACCGTGATCATGCTGGTGGGTCTCCAGGGAACCGGTAAGACAACGACCGCCGGTAAGCTCGCGGCATGGCTCAAGCAGACGGGAAAGCATCCGCTGCTGGCTGCCTGCGACATCTACAGACCTGCGGCTATAGATCAGCTCGAGATAGTAGGTAAGGCTGTCAACACGCCTGTCTATGTAAACAGGGAGTCGCATGACGCCGAGCAGATCGCTCTTGAGGCTGTCAAGGAAGCTCAGAGACGCGGCTGCAACGTACTCATCGTCGATACGGCCGGACGTCTCCAGATAGACGAGCAGCTGATGGATGAGCTCAAGACTCTCAAAAAGTCCATCAAGCCGCACGAGATACTCCTCGTAGTCGACGCACTCACAGGTCAGGACGCCGTCAACATCGCTGACGGATTCAACCAGGCGCTCGGAGTCGACGGGATCATCATGACCAAGATGGACGGTGACTCCAGAGGCGGTGCTGCTCTCTCCGTAAAGTCGGTAACCGGCAAGCCTATCAAATTCATGGGTACGGGCGAGAAGTACAACGCTCTCGAGCCTTTCCATCCTGACAGGATAGCATCCAGGATCCTCGGAATGGGCGACGTGATGTCACTCATCGAGCAGGCAGAGAACGCCTTCGACGAAGAGGAGACAAGAAAGCTCGAAGAGAAGATCCGCCGCAACAAGTTCGATCTCGAGGACTTCCTCGGTCAGATGAGGCAGATCAACAAACTGGGCGGACTTGCCAAGCTCATCGACATGATCCCGGGTATCTCGGCAGCCCAGAAGAAAGACCTCGACCTCGAGGCGGGCAAGGCAGAGCTCAAGCGCATGGAGGCGATAATCCTCTCCATGACGCCGCTTGAAAGGGCAAAGCCTAACGTCCTCAACGCATCGAGAAGAAAGCGCATCGCGGCCGGATCGGGCCAGTCGGTGCAGGCGGTCAATCAGCTCATCAAGAAGTACGAAGAGATGAAGAAGATGACCAAGGTAATAGCTAATCCGGATTCGAAAAAGGCACGCAGCATGATGCGCAACCTCGGATTCTAAATAAGATATCAATTAATAATCAATAAAAAGGAGAAAAGAAAATGGTAAAGATCAGACTGAAGAGAATGGGAGCTCACAAGAAACCTTTCTACAGAGTAGTTGTTGCTGACTCAAGAACACCGAGAAACGGAAAGTTCATCGAGGAGATCGGAACTTATGATCCTCTGAAGGACCCAAGCGAGATCAAGATCGACAACGAAGCTGCAAAGAGATGGCTCGCTAACGGAGCTCAGCCTACAGATACAGTAAGAGCACTTCTCAAGAAGTCCGGAGCTATCGAATAAGGAGGCACGGAATGGGAAGTCTGGTAGAAGTAATCGCGAAAGCGCTGGTCACGAAGCCGGACGAGGTCCTTGTCACCGAAGAGACTGACGGAAGAGACATAATCGTCAAGCTGAAGGTAGCCGACGAAGATATCGGAAAGATAATCGGCAAGTCGGGAAGGATAGCAAAGGCGATCAGGACCGTGGTAAAGGCTGCGGCGATCAAGCAGAATCTTAGAGTTTCGGTAGAGATAGTTGAAGAAGACGAATAATTCTCAGGAAAAGGTCTTGATAGGAAAGGTCGGGAGCCCTGTGGGCATCCGCGGCGAATTCAGGATCACGCTGTACTCGCAGGATTCCGGCAATCTGAAGGAGGGCAAGACCCTCCTTCTTGAGCGTGCGCCAAAAAAGACGGATGCAGCCAGTGCGGCGTACATTGAAGCAAAGATAGAACGCCTTAGATATCAGAAGGACAAGCCTGTTGTAAGGCTTGAAGGCATAGACGACCGTACTGCCGCCGAGTCGCTTAACGGCATGCAGGTAAGCATCAGGGCATGCGACCTCGAGGAGCTCCCTGAGGGTGAACACTACGTGCGCGACATCATCGGCTTCGATGTCGTCGATGTGGCGGCAGAAGGCGGCGAAGCAAAAGTCGGAACGCTGAAGGATGTCATACAGAACACCGCGCAGAGCATTCTGGAGGTCGAGACATCCGAAGGAAAAACCGTTCTCATACCTGCTGTCGACGAATTCCTCAAAGAGATCGACGACGAAGAAGGCGTCATCAGAGTGGCGCTTATCCCTGGCTTTATCGACTAGCCGGCCAAAGAGTTACGATCATGAAGATAAACATACTCACCATCTTCCCGGACATGTTTGCGCCTCTTCGCATGAGCATGCTCGGAAGAGCGATCGACAACGGCATAATCGAGCTGGATATCACAGATATCCGCGACTATACGACTGACAGGCATAACCGTGTCGACGACACGCCTTACGGCGGAGGCGCCGGCATGGTGATGCAGGTGCAGCCTATCCTTGACGCGTTCAATGCAAAGGGATATGGCGGCGAGGTGCTGTATATGTCGCCGCGCGGCGAGATGCTGTCCGGAGATCTGGCGAAGGAACTTTCGGAGAAAGACGAGATGACCATACTCTGCGGACACTACGAAGGCGTCGACCAGCGTGCTCTCGACAGGCTCGGAGCGCGTGAGGTGTCGATAGGAGACTATGTGCTCACAGGAGGTGAACTCCCTGCGATGGTCCTCATAGACACCGTAGCGAGATTCCTGGACGGAGTGCTGGCGGGTGAGGAGTCCGTGACCGACGAGTCGGTATATTCGGGTCTTCTCGAATATCCGCAGTATTCCAAGCCTCGCGAGTACGAGGGGGACGAGGTCCCGGAGATCCTGCTGTCGGGAAATCACGGCGAGATCGACCTCTGGCGCTGGGAGCAGGCTGTTGCTCTTACGAAGGAAAGACGTCCGGATATGTTCAGGAAGTATCTTGAAAGTGAGCCTGAACTGTCGAAAAAGCAGAAGATCATCCTTCAGAAATACCTCTGACGGAAAGACCGCGCCGACGGGCGCCGGATAGAACACAAAAACCAGCACAAAATATAGTAACTGTAAGGCTTTCGCGTAAATATATGTTGTACCGGAAGTCTTTTTTATTGTATAATTTTTCTGAACTATGGAACCAATTCGAAAAGAGCTTTTTAGCAGAAAGTGGATAGTCGCGTTTCTGGTATATATAGGGCTGATCGCGATTTGCTGCATAGCGGTATATGCTGTTCCTTCTGTAAAGGGCATTCTCGAGCGCACATATATAGCAGAATACGGTAAGGTAGACGTCAAGGATGAGGTCTCCGCTTTTATTGTGAGAGATGAGACCGTATACGTTGCCAAGCGTGCCGGCGAGATAAAGAGGCTTGCCGAGCCGAACAAGCTGGTAAAGGCCGGAGCGAGAGTCGTCGAGCTCAAGTCCGATGAAAATGCTGAGGCCGAGGCGGCAGATGAAGCCGAAGCCATGACCGAAGCTGAAGCGGCTGAGGCTGCAAAAGCTGCGGAAGAGGCGCAGGCAGCTGAGGGCGAAGCTGTTCCTGAAGAGACTGTTGAATCAATAGAGGAGGGAACCAATCCGGGACGCTACACCAGGATCATGTCCGAACTTGCAGATACAGCGGTCCTGACCGAAGACGGCATCGCACGAGAAGCCGGTTACGTCAGCTACTATGTTGACGGAGCGGAGGCAAAGCTCAGTACGGATACCTTCGGATCCCTCTCGAAGAAGGACCTCAAGTCGCTCAGCGGCAAGAGAGCTCTTCAGACACCAGAGCATCACTGCGGCAAGGGATACCCGATATTCAAGATAGTAAAAAACAGCAAGTGGTACCTCGTGTACTACCTCAGCAATAAGGAGGCCGAGAAGTACTACGAAGGCGATACCGTAGACATCGACGTAAACGGCGAGCCTGTGACAGTGACCGTGCACAGCGTTGAACAGGGCACCAAAACCTCGAAGATAACGCTCACATGCAAGACTTTCTTTGACGGCTTCCTTGAGGAGCGCCGCCTGGATACAAAGGTTACGGTCTCCAGCGCCCAGGGACTTGTTCTTGAGGACGCAAGCATAGTCGAAGCTCCGGACGGAAAGCGCGGAGTCTTCGTAAAAAACAAACTTGGTGAACACGTCTTCACGCCGGTGAGCGTGAAAGCCGATGACGGAGTGAAATGCGTAGTATACTCGGATATCTACGTTGATGCGGACGGCAACTTCGTTGAGACCATAGGAACCTACGACGAGATAGTCGCGTCGCCAAGTGAGGCAGATATCGAGAGTCTCAGAAAGGGAGGCTCCACGGATAAGGATAATAAAAACTGATGGATATACAGGAAAGATATGCAGAAGTAAAGAGGCGGGTCGACGAAGCCGCGGTCAGAAGCGGCAGGAAGCCTGAGGATGTAAGGCTCATCGCAGTAACGAAGACGCATCCGGCCTCTGAGATAAACGAAGCGATCGAAGCGGGAGCGGCCGACATAGGCGAGAACCGCGTGCAGGAGGTCCTCGAGAAGTATGACAGCGTAAGTCCGGTAAGATGGCACCTGATAGGCCACCTGCAGACGAACAAGGTCAGACAGATCATCGACAAGGTCGTGATGATACATTCGGTCGATTCACTCAAACTTGCCCGTGAAATCGACAAGCGGGCCGCCGCAGCAGGGATCACGATGGACGTTCTCATCGAGATCAACTCGGCGATGGAAGAGACAAAATCCGGGATACCGGCAGCAGACCTCAGGCAGCTGGTTACGGACATATGCGCTGAATGCGGTAACGTGAGGGTGTGCGGAATAATGTGCATACCGCCGATCGCAGCAGAGCCTGAGGATTCAAGACCGTACTTCAGGGAGGCAGCAGAACTCTTCGAGGATATGAAGGGCTGGGATCTTCCTGCTGAGAGATTCGCTCCGACAGAGCTCTCGATGGGAATGTCGGGTGACTTCGAGGTAGCGGTCGAAGAAGGAGCAACAATGGTAAGAGTCGGAAGTTCGATTTTCGGACCGCGCAATTACAGATAGAGGAGGACAAAAGGAAATGGGTTTCATGGATAAAATGAAGGATCTGGTCGGCATCACCGATGAGTATGATGACGATTACGATGATATCTCGCAGGACGAGATAGATGCATACAAGAGGGAACTCAGCGGAGCGGCTCCGGCCCCTGCAGCACCTGAGGCCCCGCTGAAGACAGGGATCAGCCCGCTCGCATTCAGCGAAGTGGCGCCGCCTCAGAAGTTTACCGAAAACAGAGATTCTGTAGACAAGTCTTCGAGAAACGACTCCGGCGCGTTCAGAATGGTGGTCATCGAGCCGAAGAACATCGAGGAGTGCCGCAAGTTGATCGACAACCTAAGGGCAAACAAGCCGGTCATCATCAACCTCGAGAAGGTCGAGACAGATCTTGCCCGCAAGATGTTCGACTTCCTGAGCGGAGCTACATACGCTCTGAAGGGCAGCTGCCAGAGGATCAACCAGAACATCTACCTTTTTGCCCCTCATAATGTTAACATTAAGGCAATGGTAGACAGGGCCACAGAGTCCGGTAAAGCATCAGTGAAGGAAAGCCCTTGGAAATAGTTCCGAGGCATTCATATAAAAGGAAACGAGATATAGCAGAGAGAAAGGTAGGGTATACGCACTATGATAATGCCGATCGACATTGATAAAAAAGAATTCAGCCGTGATAAGAAGGGATACAACTCCAGAGAGGTAGACGAGTTTCTGGATATTATAGTAGCCGATTACGAGAAGGTCCTGAACGACAACAGGACAATGGCTCACAAGATCAAAGCTCTTGAGAAGCAGCTCGAAGAAGCTCAGAAGGACGACAACGCCATGGTCGAGACTCTCGAGACAGCCAAGAAGCTGATGGCAGACATCTCCGCAAGCGCAGAGAGAAGAGCTGAGCTCATGATGAGAGACGCTGAGCTCGAGGCAGAGAACATGCTGCTCGACGCAAAGGTCAACGTAAGAAAGCTGACAGATGAGCACGCTATCCTCAGCACAAAGGTCAGAAGACTCAAGGACAACTTCCGCAAGATGCTCGAGAGCGAGCTCGCACGCATCGATGAGGATGAGTTCGACATCATGAAAGATCTTGCAGAGCGCGATATCGCTCCTGCAGTTGAAGAGCCTAAGGTTGAGGACATCAGCAAGGCACCGACTCTGGTCATGGACAAAGAGAAGATCGAAGAGGGCGCTCACGTAGCTCCTGACTTCAGCGTTCCTGAAAACCTCGAGCAGGCTACAGTTTCTGATCTTTCGGAGAGCCTCAAGGCAATGGCAGAGGATTCCGCATCGATCGACAACACTATCATCCTGAAGTAAGTCCTGCCGGGCGCGGGGGCACAGGCCTCTGCGGCAAATAATGACAATGAAAAACACTCTGTCTTTTGACAGAGTGTTTTGTTTTGCCATATTCAATATTCCAGCTTCGGTCCCGTATCCTTCACTTATTCGAAATCGTAACTTCCGATAGCTTCGTCACTGCCGTCATTCAGAAAGTCGCAGATGGCAACGTATGTTTCATGTGAGATAACGTGCTCGATCTTGCAGGCATCCTCTTCAGACTGTTCTTTGCTTACACCGAGTTTTTCAAGGAAGGCTGTCAGAGCCTTGTGCCTTTCGTAGATCCTTTTCGCAATCTTGTAACCTGCCGGAGCAAGTGTGATTGGACCATTGGCCTCCATGTTTATGTAACCGCTTTCTCTGAGGCGCTTTACAGCGTATGAGACGCTCGGCTTAGTTACTCCAAGATGCTTGGCTATATCGATGGATCGGATATAACCATGCTCCTCCTGAAGTATTAGCATGGCTTCCAGATAGTCTTCTGCTGATTGCTGTATCTTCATGGGGGGCCTCCTTTTAATATTTTTTCTGTACAGCTGGTCCCCTTCTGTACGGGAATACAATACCATAATCGATGAATTTATTCAATTAAACCCGAAAAGTTCGGTTTACAATTTTTTTTATAACAAGCATTCTTTTAGGATATATGAAATAATATGAGGCATCGGCCCGGGCTGAAAAAACACCGGGAATCCAGGCACTAAATTGTATCTAAATGAGTGCAGGGTTGGTTTTTTTATGTTAATATTAATCTGTTGACAGCTATGGGCAGAGGGCGAAACAGAAGTGGATCGGCGGCTTTGCCTGTAACACAGATGACAGAGATGTAAATCAAGGAGGAAATTATTATGGCAAAATGGGTATGCAGCGTATGCGGTTACGTTCATGAAGGCGATTCGGCACCTGAAAAGTGCCCTCAGTGCGGAGTTCCTGCAGAGAAGTTCAAAAAGCAGGATGAAGATGCAGAGATGACATGGGCTTCCGAGCACGTTGTAGGCGTTGCTCAGGGCTGCGATCCTGAGATCTTCGAGTTCCTTAAGGCTGAGTTCATGGGCGAGTGCTCCGAGGTTGGTATGTACCTTGCAATGTCCAGAGTTGCTTTCAGAGAAGGATATCCTGAGATCGGCGAGTACTGGAGAAGAGCTGCATTTGAGGAAGCAGACCATGCATCAAGATATGCTGAGATGGTTGGCGAGGTCGTTACAGACAGCACAAAGAAGAACCTCGAGATGAGAGTAGCTGCTGAGAATGGTGCTTGCAAGAATAAGACAGCTATGGCTAAGAAGGCTAAAGAGCTCGGTCTCGACGCAATCCACGACAGCGTTCACGAGATGGCAAGAGACGAAGCAAGACACGGCCAGGCATTTGCTGGTCTCCTGAAGAGATACTTCGGCTAATTACTTGCTCTCGTAATTGTATGCAATCAATAAGAGGTCGGAGATAAGTCTCCGGCCTCTTTTGGTGCCATTAAAAGCCTGTGATACAGTGCTTTTATTCTTCTTCAAATATTTCGGAATCCGCGCTGATTTTCAGTACACTTTCTTTCCAAGCGCGAGCTGTATAAGCTCTGACGCCATGATCGCTGTTTTGTTTCTTTCGTCGAGTATCGGGTTGACCTCTACAAGATCCATCGAGAGCAGCTTGCCGGAATCGGCCAGCATCTCTACCGCCAGATAGGCTTCTCTCGCGGTGATGCCGTCCGGCACCGGAGTACCCGTGCCCGGAGCGTATTCAGGTGTGATCGCATCCACGTCGAAGCTAAGGTGTATTCCGACCGTGCCTTCGCCCGCGATCCTGATCGCATCCTTCATCACCTCGTACATGCCGCGCTTGTCGACATCGCCGATAGGGAAGACATGCATCCCGGCCTCCTTCATCCTGGCAGCTTCAGGCTCATCGAAGTCGTGACCTGCGATCTGCACGCAGTGGGCGGTAGGGACGTAATGCGGTGTCTGGCCAAAGTCCACCATGCTGGACGGACCCCATCCGCATACCGCGGAATAAGGCATGCCGTGCATGTTGCCGCTCAGCGTCGACTTGTCGTCGTTCCAGTCGCCGTGTGCGTCGATCCAGATGATGCCGATCTCGCCCTCGGGTTCATAATGCTTGGCTACTGCCGACACACTGCCGGCGGCGATGCTGTGGTCGCCTCCGAGAACGAGCGGGAAGTGTCCTTCTGAAAGGGTCTCGCTGACTGCGTCATAAAGCTGCTTGTTGGTGGCGTTGACCTGCTCAAAGCGTATCATGTGGCGCAGGCTCATGCCGTCCGGCGGCGGGATTATGTCGCCTTTGTCACGGACTGTATAGCCCATGCGGCGGAGCTCTGTGCTGAGTCCTGCATAGCGTATGGCAAGGGGCCCCATGGCTACGCCTTTCTGGGAAGCGCCGAAGTCGATCTGAACGCCGACTATATCTATATCTCGTATTTTATGAAGCTTATGCATAGTGATATCTCCTTTACAAAAATGATAACTGATTGCATGCGGCAGTTCAAGACCGCAGCGTGGCAGCTATGATCTTGCATAAGTTGTCATAAACGGCGAAGAACATCCATTGTTTCTTCCGATGGAGGTGGAGATGCAAGCATGGCCACTTTCCGGTGAATTGCCTGGGCATCAAATAAGTTTTCTCCTTCAGCAAACGTGAGGAATAGATTCACCTCAGGAAAGAATCCAATTTGAGCAAAGGAATCCCATCTGTCAATGGATTCATGCCGGTAGCTCTTGCGTTTATTCAGGTCTTTGTGGAACCAGTTACCCAGATGTTCAAATATATTGGGTTTCATCTGAAAAACATCAAGTGCTGTGAAATCAGGAGCCTGTATTTCTTTGCCCACTATATATGGCAATTCAAATATGCACGGAATATTGTAGATAAAGAAAGCCTCATAATGGATGCATTCCGCTCTTGAACGCATTGGAGTTCCGTCGAAAGCGATGCAGGTCAGATTCTGAGGGTTTTGAACAGGATACCTGGCTTTCAATGCTTTGTTTTCCTGCAGCCAATTGCTAATTTCTGGTTCTGCCTTTAAAAGGGAAAGATCCCGGGGGAGGCGGTAGACCTTCGGAAGCAAATCGTTTATGTTTTCAGCTTTTGTAAGCTTGTATATGTTTAAGAATTCTTCCATCACATGAATGTTGGTTTCGATCACTCTTAGCATTTCTTTGAAATAACTGAGCTCTCTGACCCTGAGTATGTCTGTATTGTTGCTATCACCAGCATATTGGAAACGTGATTCGCCCGGTGCCTTTATAGAGAAGAAAGGCTTGTCTTTTCTCTTGTTGATTTCCTTGAGACGAAATCCTTCATATTCTGACAATTCCACACATTTATCTTCATAATCTTTTTTTAGCAAATAATGTTGCTGCAGGTCATATTCGACTGCAAATTTACTAGTGTATCTCATAATGGCTCCTCTCGTAACAATAGAATAATAGGGTAAATGGTATTGTAGCGATATAGTTAAAGAGAAGCCAATAGGCGTTGCAGAAATAGGTCTTTTATTGCTGAAAATAGTGCAAAAGGCACAGACGGAGGCTTTCGCAGCTCGATAGAAGAGCACCGTACATCACAAATTCCAATGCCTCATGCGTGCACAAATTCGCATTGTTATTTATTAGTGCAAGTTTTTAAACGGTGCATTATTGCCGCTCGTGCTCCTGTGCACTCACGGGGGCTGCTTAGCCGATCACCCCGCCTTATAGCTGCCCGGTCGGGCTAAGTAGATCCCACCCGGCCAGCGCTGGGGCTCTCGGAGCAGCCCGGTTCGTTTATCAAAGCACAACTTAAACTCAAATGTGGATTTTGACTATGCATTGTATGTCCGCGCAGCATAGAGCTAGGCGAAAAAGAGAAGGGTTACACATACAGAGTATGGTCGCGAAGCATGCTGCAAGGTGGAAAAGGGTAGCGACGCACATACAGAGTATGGTCGCGAAGCATGTTGCAAGGTGGAAAAGGGTAGCGACGCACATACAGAGTATGGTCGCGAAGCATGCTGCAAGGTGGAAAAGGGCGGCGACGCACATACAGAGTATGGTCGCGAAGCATGTTGCAAGGTGTAACAGGGCGTCGACGCACATACACAGTATGGTCACGCAATATGTTGTGGTGAGAAAGTATGCTCACAAGCCATACAGGTTTGCCTAAAAGGAGATAACTAGAGCATGGTTTACAGACAGCTCCAGGTCTTGCCTCGAGGGCCCAAAAGGTTGAGTTTTACAAGGCTGTCTGAGGGTTGCCGGGAGGCAATAATCGGCGGTTTTGCCGATTGTATTTCTAAAAAACATAAAAAGAATACAACAATATATTGACAAAGAAAATAGCCTAGACTACTATATATAGTGTCCGGAACAGGGGCGCATTTTTTTACGCCTTAAAAAAGACGGGCTCAATACTCGGCCTATAATTCAAGAGAGAAAATATATATAACGGAGAGAACAACCATGAAAAGCATAGTAAAAAGAGACGGCAAAGAGGTGCCGTTCGATGAGTCCAAGATCTTCAACGCCATCTATGCTGCCAATAAGGCGGTAGAAGGCGAGAAGATGACGAGCATCGACTATACCTATCTCACAAAGAAGGTAGTAGAGCAGCTCGACGGCGATACATGCACTGTAGAGCAGGTGCAGGATATCGTCGAGGCAATGCTCATCAAGTATGACTGGGAAAAGACAGCCAAGGCTTACATCCTCTACCGTGCCGAGCACGCAAAGATCAGAGAGGCTGAGTCCGATTTGATGAACATCTACAACGAGCTCACTTATTCGTACTCGAAGGATGCCGACATCAAGAGAGAGAACGCCAACATCGACGGAGACACATCGATGGGTACTATGCTCAAGTACGGCTCCGAGGGCGCGAAGTACTTCGTAGACAACTATGTGCTCCCGAAGGACATCGCAAAGGCTCACATCAACGGTGACATCCACATCCACGACAAGGACTTCTACATGCTCACCGAGACCTGCTGCCAGATCGACCTTATCAAGCTCTTCAAGGACGGATTCTGCACAGGCCACGGCTACCTCAGAGAGCCGCAGTCGATCATGAGCTATGCTTCTCTGGCATGCATCGCCATCCAGGCCAACCAGAACGAGATGCACGGCGGACAGTCGGTCCCTAACTTCGACTATTCGATGGCTCCGGGCGTTGCCAGAACATACATCAAGGAGTTCTTCTCCGCACTGACCGAGATCTTCGCCGCAAAGCTCGACGCTCCTTACGATGAAGCGAAGGCTCTGGCAGAGAAGATCAGAGCAGAGGCTCCGGCTCCTAAGCTTGAGACGAACGGAAGCTACGGCGAGATAATCGGCGAGTGGTTCGACAAGGCAGGCTGGGCAGGCGGACTCACAAGAGATCAACTGGTCAGAAGCTGCCAGCAGGCTGCAGAGGCTGCATGGGCAAGGACCGACAAGATGACCTACCAGGCGATGGAGGCCCTGATCCACAACCTCAACACCATGAACTCAAGAGCGGGCGCTCAGGTACCGTTCAGCTCGGTCAACTTCGGAACCGACACTACACCTGAAGGCCGCATGGTAATAAAGAACTTCCTGCTCGCGACAGAGGCGGGACTCGGAAACGGCGAGACGCCTATCTTCCCGGTCTCGATCTTCAAGGTAAAGGAAGGCGTCAACTACAATGAAGAGGATCCTAACTACGATCTCTTCAAGCTGGCTATTAGATGCAGCGCAAAGAGACTGTTCCCTAACTTCAGCTTCCTCGACGCTCCTTTCAACAAGAAGTTCTACAAGAAGGGCGACTACAACACAGAGGTCGCATACATGGGATGCCGTACAAGAGTTATGGCAAACAACTACGACCCGACAAAGGCTGTCGTATGCGGAAGAGGAAACCTCTCGTTTACATCGATCAACCTGCCTAGACTCGCTATCGAGGCAAACAGAGACTTCGACGCGTTCTACAAGAAGCTCGACGCTATGATGGAACTCGTTTCGAGACAGCTGCTGCACAGATTCAAGATCCAGTGCACAAAGAAGGGAAGAAACTATCCGTTCCTGATGGGACAGGGAATCTGGATCGATTCCGACAACATCGGACCGGACGACAGCGTAGCTGAGATCCTCAAGAACGGAACACTCTCGATCGGATTCATCGGACTTGCAGAGACAATGAAGGCTCTGACAGGAAAGCACCACGGCGAGAGCGAGAAGTCCAGAGAGCAGGCATTTGAGATCATCAAGCACATGAGAGAGTTCTGCGACAAGAAGAGCGCAGAGACAGGCCTCAACTTCACACTGCTGGCTACACCGGCTGAAGGACTCTCCGGCAGATTCGTCAAGATCGACAGAGAAAAGTACGGAAAGATCCCGGGCGTTACGGACAGAGATTACTACACAAACTCGTTCCACGTTCCTGTATACTTTCCGATCGGAGCGTTCGAGAAGATCGCCATCGAGGCACCGTATCATGATCTTACAAACGCGGGCCACATCAGCTACGTAGAGCTGGACGGCGATACCGCGAAGAATCCTGAGGCATTCGAATCCGTCATCAGATTCATGAAGGAAGCCGGCGTAGGATACGGTTCGGTCAACCACCCTGTAGACAGAGACCCTGTCTGCGGATACACAGGCGTTATCGATGACGTTTGCCCGAGATGCGGAAGACGCGAAGGCGAGCCTGTCACTATCGAGAGACTGAACGAGCTTCGCATGAAGTACCCGAGCGTACCGGTACCTTGTGACTGCATCCACTAGTTATCCACAGGGTTTTCCACAGACTTATCCACAACATGATGTGTCTGCGGGCAAAATAAACAACAATATACATTAATATTGCTTTACAAAACCCCATATGGAGCATTAAAATATACGAAGCGTTAAAAACAGAAATTCCAAGAAAGACATATAAAGAAAACTTACGGAGGTACCGATATGAATAACAAGGTTGTGAAGAATGTAGACGGCCAGGTCGGCGAAGGCGTAGGCTTCGAGAGAATCAGAAGGATCACAGGATATCTCGTCGGCACACTCGACAGATTCAACAACGGCAAGAGAGCCGAGGTGCAGGACAGAGTTAAGCACGGACTGAGCCACAACTAATCTATCTAACAAACGCAATGGCCGCCTGAACCTGAATGGAGAAGGCGGCTATTTTTGTGAAAGAACGGGCACGAGATATGTTTGAAACAGCGGATATGAGCAAAGTAATAAAGGTGTGCGGCATAGAGCCTGAGTCCATAGTTGACGGGCCGGGTTTCAGATACGTGATTTTCGTGCAGGGCTGCCCGCATCACTGCCACGGATGTCATAATCCGGAGTCGTGGGCCTTCGAGGGAGGCATGGAGATGACGGTCGGCGAGATCTTCGACGAGATAAAGTCGAAGTCCGGCCTCAGAGGCGTCACCTTCTCCGGCGGCGAGCCGTTTGAGCAGGTGCAGCCGCTGGTAGATCTGGCAAAGCTTTGCAAGGGCATCGGACTCACCATCATGAGCTACAGCGGATATACGCTCGAAGAGCTCGAGGCGAGGCACGACAGCGCAACGGATGAGCTCCTGGGTATGCTGGATATCCTGGTTGACGGAAGATATGACGAGAAGCTTAGAAACCTCACGCTTATCTACTGCGGGTCCGAGAATCAGCGCGTCATAGATATGAAGAAGACCAGAACAGCCAGAGAAAGCGGCGACCACGGCATGGTGATCCCGTACAAGTCGGGCTTTGACTTTGAGATAAAGATATAGCGGACACGGAGGCCGGCTCAGATGAAACTTGAACTTGTCGCAACAGCGACCTTCGGACTTGAAGCGGTGGTCAGGCGCGAGATAGAAGCGCTCGGCTACAAGATACTTAAAACGGAAGACGGGCGTGTCACCTACATGGGCGACGAGCGCGCGATAGTGCGCTCCAACCTGTGGCTCAGAAGCGCGGACAGAGTATACGTGCGCATGGGTGAATTTAAGGCGACCGAATTTGAGGAGCTCTTTCAGCAGACAAAGGCTCTCGAGTGGGAGAGCATCATTCCGCTTGAGGGAGCTTTTCCTGTAGTGGGAGGATCCGTAAAGTCGGTCCTCCACAGCGTGCCTGCCTGCCAGAAGATAATCAAGAAGGCAGTCTCAGTGAGGCTGTCTGAGTTTTATTGCAGGGAGACGATGCCGGAGACCGGCGCCGAATACCGCATAAGATTCATTGCCCATAAGGACAGCTTCCTGATGCTGATGGATACGAGCGGAGCCGGACTCCACAAAAGAGGCTACAGGGTGCGCGATGTGGCGGCCCCTATAAAGGAGACGCTTGCCGCAGCACTCGTTCAGCTGAGTTTTTACAGAAAGGACCGCGTACTGGTCGATCCGTGCTGCGGCTCCGGGACTATTCCTATTGAGGCCGCCATGATCGCGCGCAATATGGCGCCGGGCCTTGGGCGGTCATTCGCAGCCGAAGGCTGGGATATCATCGGCGCCGGCGTCTGGAAGGACGAGCGGCGCGCGGCGTACGCGGCGATGGATGCCGGTGAGCCGCTTCACATAACGGGAATGGATATAGATCCGCGCGCCGTACGCGCCGCGAAGGAGAACGCGGAGGAAGCCGGCGCGGTCGATGATATAGACATCGTAAAGATGGACATGACCGCATGGGAGCCCGGCGCCGGCATACCTAAGGGCGCGGGAAAGGACGATCACGTGGTCGTGATCTCCAATCTCCCTTACGGAAAGCGTGTTGGCGACGATGCCGGCATAAAGGCCATCTACGCGCATATACGTGAGATGATGGAGAGCTGCCCTAACTGGTCGTTCTTCCTGCTCACGTCGGATAAAGAGCTCGAGAAGGAGATCGGCAGAAAGGCCGACCGCCGCCGCAAGCTGTACAACGGGACCATAGAAACGCAGTTCTACCAGTTCCACGGAACGAGGCCTCCAAAGAAAGAAGAGGCATAGTGCAAGCAATTGCTTTGCAGGCAGTCAAAGCTTCGTACTGACTGCTGCCATATAGTCAAATCGAGAGAACATGTTGTATACTTAATTGGTTGGAAAGATCAGTTGAAGACCGTTGAGACCGGTCGGGATGGGATAATTAATCGGAGGCTGACCATGACTAAGAAAGACTTTTACTATCCGTCGACAGACGGCAAGACACAGATCCACGCAATAAGGTGGGAGCCTGAAGGCAAGCCCAAGGCTATCCTGCAGATAATCCACGGAATGGTCGAGTTCATCGACAGATATGACGGTTTTGCGAAGTACCTGACTGATTACGGCTATCTTGTAACAGGCGAGGATCACCTCGGCCACGGCGAGTCGGTGCAGTCCGACGAATACCACGGTTACTTCGGAAAAGAGGGCAACGCCTGGGTCATCGCAGACATCCATCACCTGAGAGAGATGATGCAGAAGGAGTTCCCGGGTGTGCCTTATCTGATGCTCGGCCACAGCATGGGATCCTTCCTTATCAGGCAGTACATCACGGAGAACGGCGGGGACTACGCCAAGGGTCTCTCCGGAGTCATCGTCATGGGAACGGCATGGCAGCCGGCACCTGTCCTCGCGATGGGCAAGATGGTCGCGAAGATGCTGGGAATCAACAAGGTCGGCAAGTCTGCGAAGCTGATCGACGGAATGTCGTTCGGATCATACCTCAAGAGGATAGAGAACCCGAGGACCATCTCCGACTGGCTGACAAAGGACGAGGCGATAGTCGACTGGTACAGGGCGCAGCCTTGGTGCACATTCAGCTTCTCGCCGAACGCTTACTACCATATGTTCTCCGGCATGCAGAAGGCTCATGATATCGAGAGAATGAAGAAGCTGCCTGAAGGACTGCCTATTCTTTTCGCTTCAGGAACAGAAGATCCTGTAGGAGCGTGGGGCGAAGGCGTGCGCAAGGCATTCATGGTATACACAGAGAACACGCCGTGCGACGTACAGATCAAGATGTACGAAGGTGACAGGCACGAGATCCTGAACGAGCTCGACAAAGAGCAGGTCTACGAGGACATGAAGGAGTTCCTGGACAGCTGCCTGGAATAAAAACCAAAGAGCCGCCAAAGCAGGCGGCAAGCAGTGCAGAAAGGGAGGCAACAAGATCCCTGCCGGTATTGATCTGATAATAAGAATAATCGCGGCCGCGGTGCTCGCCGTCCTCTTCGGGAATGGAAGCGTCGTGGCCTTCAACCGCATAAAAGCCTCGTGGTTCGAGGACTGGCCCGACGAGGACGGCGGGGCGCCTGAAGGCGCCGGCCCGGACGCATCCGGGCAGCACCGCGGCCTTTCGGCCGGCGCGGGCAACAAAGTCCTGCCGCCCGCGCTTCTTGAGGCTGACGCCATGGGCAGACAGCGACTGCCGTCGACACCGTGGAAATACGCTTTTACGGGTTATTTTGCGATCACAGGGCTTTATCTTGCGATAAGGGGCGGGAGCCTGTTTTATGAACTTGCGGTGCTCTGCGTCCTGTTTATAGTGCTTGAGATGGCCATAGCCGACCAGCTCTATCAGGTGGTCCCCGATCAGTTCAGCATAATGCTGGCTATCTCGGCGGCCGCCTTCGTGGACTACCACGAGCAGTGGTGGGAGCCGGCCGCGGGCGCCGCGCTCGGCTTCGGCATATCCATGGCGATACTGCTGCTGGGCATGCTCCTCTTCAGAAGCGGAAGCCTCGGCGGCGCCGATATAAAGTTCTTCACCTGCATGGGACTCATAACGGGAAGGACCGGAATAGTCATCATATTCATACTCACCACGCTCATGTTTGCTGTCTATTCGGCAGTCAGGATAGCGATAGGCAGGGGCAGCATAAAGGACAGGAACCCTATGCTCCCGTCCGCATGCGCCGCGGTGACAGTATACTTCCTGTTTTTATTCAGCGCAGGCGACTTGCTAATTTTTGAACTATAAAAGATAAGTCGGCAGCGCACCGGGAAGCGCAGGGCTGGCTGTATGATCCGCACATTTCACCATACGTCAATAAACAATGGGCAAAAACGTTCTCATAAAAATCGAATATGACGGCACAGACTTCTGCGGATGGCAGATACAGCCCAATGTGCGCACAGTGCAGGGCGAGATAGAGCATGTGCTCAGATACATCGCCGGCGAAGAGGTCCACATCCACGGCACGAGCCGCACGGATGCCGGAGTCCATGCGCTTGGCCAGTGCGCGAGTTTTGATTGGAACTCAAACATGCCCGTCGAGAAACTGCCCGAAGTCATGAACCGCCGCTTCGGAGCAGGCGGCGAGGGCAGGAGCGGAGCTCCGGGAGACATCCGCATACTCTCAGCCGAGGTCATGCCTGATGACTTCCACGCAAGGTATTCGTGCAGGGGCAAGACCTACAGGTACGTCATAGACAAGACGGGCGACATTTTCGTAAGGAACCACGCCCTCCAGTACCCAGGCGCTGATGCTCTCGACCTTGACCTTATGCGTCAGGCCGCGTCATACGTCATAGGCACGCACGACTTCAAGTGCTTTGAGACCGCGGGAGGCACTCCTCGCGAGACGACTGTCCGCACCGTTTCGGAGCTCAGCATAAATGAGGACGAAAACTCGATAAACATAGAGATAACAGGCGACGGATTCCTGTATAATATGGTGCGTATCATAACGGGAACGCTCATCGAAGCGGGACTCGGAAAGCGCACTCCGGAGAGCGTCGCTGAAGCGATAGAGAGCCGCGACCGCGCAAAGGCGGGATTCACCGCAGCTCCGCAGGGCCTTTATCTTAAAGAGATATACTTTGAATAAAATGGCCGGGCGCTCAGCGCGGCGGCTGCAGAAAAGGGAAAAGAGAATTGTACAAAGTCAGGATAGACAAATTTGAAGGACCGTTCGACCTTCTCATATACCTTCTCGAAAACGCGAGAATGGACATATATGACATAAAGGTCGCCGAGATAACGGAGCAGTACATCGCCTACCTCAAGGAGATGGAAGCTCTGAATGTTGAGGTGGACACGGAGTTCATCGTGCTTGCTGCCGTCCTCATACGCCTCAAGTCGCGCATGCTGCTGCCGAGGATCAACACTGAGGGAGAACTCGAGATAATCGAGGACCCGAGGCTCGAACTCCAGGGCAGACTGCTCGAATACATGCGTATCAAGAAGGCCGCCGAGATGCTCGCCGAGGCAGAGGAATACAACCTCGCGGTGCACGGAAAGCCTGCCGAGGATATGTCCGGATATCTGGACGACCCGGATGAGATACTCCGCGTGAGCGACGAACAGCTGGTGAGCGCGTTCATACTCTTCCTGACCCGCAAGAGAAAGGTCGAAGAGGTGACCGCCCGCTACACGAGGGTGCGCCGCCGCAAGGAGACGATCGAGAACCGCATAAGCGAGATGACAGACCTTCTCGAAAGAAAGCTCAAAGACAACGGAGGCAAGGTGCTCTTCACGGAGCTTCTGCCTGAAAAACCGGACAGATACGATATTACGCTCAGCTTCATGTCGCTTCTTTCCATGATAAAGAATCAGGGATATGACGCGGAGCAGAAGGAAAACTTCGGCGAGATCAACGTGATCAGGAGGGAGACCGCAGATGTACAGCAATAAGACGATGAAATCCGCACTTGAAACTATGATGTTCATGTGGGGAGAACCTCTCGAGGTCAAAGACGCAGCCGAAGTCCTCGAAGCAGACAAAGACGAGGTAAGAAAGCTCTTTAAAGAGCTGCAGACCGAGTACGAGCAGGAGGGAAGAGGCATCAGGATACAGGAAGCCGATGACGCTTTCCGCTTCGTAACTCTCGCAGACAACGATATGTTCCTCAAAAAGCTCTGCACGCCGGTAAGGATCAGAAGGCTTTCGCAGGCAGCGCTCGAGGTCCTCGCCATAATCGCGTACCGCCAGCCGGTCACGAGATCCGAAGTCGATTCGATAAGAGGCATCAAGAGCGAGCGCGTAATAGACGGACTCATCGACAAGGGCCTTGTCGAGGTGAAGGGCAGGTCGGAAGGAGTAGGCCGTCCGCTCATCTACGCGACTACAAGGGAATTCCTTACAAAGTTCGGCTTCTCGTCGCTGAAGGACCTCCCGGAGGTGCCTGAATACGAAGAGATGAGGCGCGAGCGCGAAGAGGAAGGCTACGGCCAGATCGCTATAGACTTTTATGATGAAGAGGGCGCTGACGCCGAAGGCGCAGCAGAAAACGAATAATGAGGATAAACCAGTATATAGCTGCGGCAGGCATCACGAGCCGCCGCAAGGCAGATGAACTTATAGAAGACGGACGCGTAAAGGTGAACGGCGGGGTGCTGACCTCACCGGGTTATCATGTTGAAGAAGGCGACATCGTTGAGGTCGACGGCGTACGTATTGAGCCGGCTGACCGCAATGTCTACTACCTTCTCAACAAGCCTGCGGGCTATGTGACGTCAACGGCCGACAAGGAGGGCAGACCTCTGGTTACAGAGCTCGTTCCCGACAGCGTGAGGGTCTTCCCGGTCGGAAGGCTCGACCTCAACACGACAGGTCTTCTAATACTCACGAATGACGGCGATCTCGCGAACGCGCTGATGCACCCGTCAAAGGAATTCAATAAAAGATACCTCGTTCGCGCGCAGGGCATCGTCACAATCAAGGAAGCCAGGCAGCTCGAAAAGGGCATAGACATTGGCGGCTTTGTGACCTCTCCTGCGGAGGTGCACCTCATAAGGCACGACCGCAATTCCACGGTCGCCGAGATAGTGATACATGAGGGCAAGAACCGCCAGGTCCGCCGTATGTTCAAGGCTATAGGGCATCCGGTGCTCGAGCTCTGCCGCACGGGACTCGGAAGCCTCGAGATAGGAAGGCTCGCAGTCGGCCAGTGCCGCAAGCTGAGCCCCGCTGAGATCAGCGCTCTTAAGAACGCCGTAAAATAACAGACAATAAAAAACCGGAAGGTGAGCTGATGCTTCCTTCCGGTATTTTGTTTGCGCTTATTACTGCTGATCCTTAAGATCCTCAAGATCTGACATAAGGTCTTTGTCCTTGCCGCCCTTTATATACGCTTCGATGATATCGACGGCGCCTTCGACGCCGGCGCGGCTTGTATTGATGAGAAGGTCGTACTCGTCACGTCCGCCCCAGTTGTTGTCCGTATAGAACTCGTAGTATCTGCGGCGCTGCTTGTCGATCTGCTTTACCTTCTTCTCTACGGTCGGAACGTCGAAGAGGTTCTCAGGCTCCTGCGTGTTGTGGATCTGCAGCTTTCTTCTGACTCTCTCCTCGAACGGAGCGAAGAGGAAGATGCTCACATGCCTCTCTTCCGAAAGGATGTAGTCCGCGGCGCGGCCCACTATGACGCAGCTTCCCTCGGCAGCGATCTCTCTGATGATATTGAATTCCTCTTCCTGGATCTTTGTGAAAGGCGAGGACTGAACATCTATCGCGCTGAAGATGCTTCCGAACGAAAAGTCCGGAGCCTTCTCGTCGTTGTCGCGGATGTATTCCTCATGATAGCCTGTGCACTCGGCAGCTCTCTGGATGATCTCCTCGTCGTAGAAGGCGATGCCGAGCCTTTCTGCCAGGCGCTTTGCGACCTCGTGTCCGCCGCTTCCGAATTCTCTGTCTATAGTTACGATTATCTTATCGTCCATTGTTCTTTCTCCGTTCTCAATAGGTTTTCGCCCTGATATCTGAAATAATTATACCATTTAGCAGACAGATGCGACCACCTTATCTGCAAAGGCTTTCATATCCTTAAGGCTGCTGAAGACGGCCCTCGCGTTGTCAGGCCTGCCGCCGCCCTTGCCGCCGAACTCCCGGGCATTCTGCTTTACGAGATCTCCGCACTTTGCATCTCCCGAAGAGAAGAGCAGGCAGGTGTCTGAAGCAGTGTCCATCATAAGAAGGAGCTTGCCTTCGGTCTCATTTATGACTGAGAAGCCCAGCTTCAGAAGATCGTCGGTCGCAAGGATATCTGAGGAGTAAACGTACGCTGCGCTGTCTGCCGAATCGCGCAGTATGCGTGACTTTTCTTCTTCGCAGACGTATGCGGTAAGACCTGCAAGTCTCGCCTTCAGAGCCGAGACCTTCTCTGCTTCAAGGTCCATCCTTGAGGCGAGGTCTGCCGGCGAGCACGAATACTTCTTTGCCGCCTCGGCCAGAAGGGCAGAATCGGCACTCAGCTTCTCAAGAGCATACTTGCCGCAGTCGAAGTATATGCGGTTCATGCCCTTGTTAGGTTCGCACTTGTATATTGCCAGAAGCCCGACTTCGGACGATCTTTCAGGATGCACTCCGCAGCAGGCTATGCAGTCGTACGGATCTGCAGGGTCGCCTACGGTCACCACGGAGACCTTTCCGTCGTGAGGGACCTGCTTGCGCACAGGGAGAGCCAGCGAGGACTCGTAATCGTCGAACCAGGTGATGGTGACCGGGAGGTCTGCCCATATCGCATCGTTTACTGTTGCCTGTGCGAGGTCCAACTCTTCAGCTGTGAGCATGCGTCCTCCGAGGTCTATGTCGATGGTGATGTAGTCAGCTCCTATGTGGAATCCTTTGTTGACTCCTCCGAAGAGGCTGTCCATGGTCCCGCTCAGCATGTGCTCGCCGCAGTGGCGCTGCATGCTCTTGAAGCGGCTGTCCCAGTCTATGGAGAGTACGACTTTATCTCCCTCGCTGAAAGTGCCGGCAGGAGCGTCGGTCACATGCCATACGTCGCCTTCAAGATCCTCGTCGAAGACCCGGACGATCTCATAGACCTCAGCGCCGTCTTTCCTGGAGACGGTACCGATGTCTGACGGCTGTCCGCCCCCTGCAGGGAAGCAGACCGATGCATCGCAGGCGATGATATCGTAGCCGTCTTTTTCGCGTATCGCGGTCACATGAGCCTCGTTCGAGGCTGCATAGCGGTCACTTCTGTATATTCTGTCCGTGCTCATAAGCATTCCTTTCTGATGTTTCACGGCGTTTCACGAAATCGAACAAAAAAAGTGCAACAGGGCTTTTCAAAAACTGTGGATAAATCCTGTTGACATAAAAGCAGAATCGTTTCTAACCTTGAAATATCAACGTTTCAGATGAAAAAGTTTTCCACATGGATAAGTGGATAAAATTGTATACGATTTTTGAAATCCTTGTGGAAAAGTCCCAAACTTTTGAAATTACGCCCATTGGGTTTTGTTGAAAAACCTGTGGCAAAAAATCGAACAAAATGTGAAGATGCATGAACATCCAAAAAAACTTTTACTCATCTCCGGGTTCGACAAGTTCCTCAAACATAGCGCCGGAAGCGCTGCAAAGAGTCTGAAAAACAGGGCTGTCTATCCTGAATCTTCCCTTGGTATTTATGAACGGCGAGTACAGCGAAAAGATGAGCGCATCATCAAGCATGGAAATGTTTCTGAGGTCATTGCTCATCAGTACAAACTCGCCGGCTATGGTGATGAGACCGTAGCCGTACACGTCGTTGTTCATCCTGTAGGCCGAGCTGTCGACGTGGGAATTGTTTCCTTTATATGCTGTGTACAGCCAGCCGTTCGGGACGGCGGTCGGAGTCGAGTTGGCAAACGGCCCTACGTATTTCGCGTCAAAACCGTTCAGCATCTCGTCCTTGCACTCAAAGACCGTTATGTATTCAGGGCGGCTCACCTGCATGGCGGCCTCATAGTCTGAAAGCTTGATTATGGAACCCACCTTTATATCCGTCACCAGCGGATTCTTTGAGCGCTGGCTTCCGCTGAGCCAGATGACCAGGGTGGCATGGTAGTACGACTTTCTTCCGAGCGTCGTGATGCGGCAGCGGAAAGGAAAGGATGCTCCGTCGTCAGGCGGATCGGCCTTCCGGTCGCTCCGTTCTATGTCACAGCGTATCAGGGTCTGTATGCCCGCGTCGGAGAGACCTGTGTTTCTGAGATAGGCCATGTCGAGATCCGACAGGTAGTGGGCCGCGGCAAAGTCGCAGTCCACCAGGCGCATCAGAAAGTAGTTGATGGTCTCGAATGCCGAAAGCTTGAGAGGCGACAGTGTGTCCATCGCGTCGACGCTGCTGCAGTCGGCCGATGTTATGCCTTCGCTGTTAAGGGCATCCTGCATGTAGCCAAGGCGCAGCCTCGCGTAAGCGCGGAATTCCTTGTTCTCCTCATTGTCGTATTCGCGGTCCACGTTTTCTGCTGCCAGAGGAAGAGCGTCTTCAATGAGCCGCAGCATGCAGGCTGCGCTTATGTCCGTGAGGTCGCTTCCCATGACGGCGACGAAGTGGTTCCACAGGCCGTTCATCTCTTCTCTCTTTTCGGCAAAGTCATCGCTGCCCGGAGTGCAGATGAATTCCTGGTAGTCATCGATCCCGTATTCCGAGTAATCAAGATGCATTATCTGGTACATCCTCGCGCGCCTTTCCGTCTTGCTGCGCCAGGTCACCTTAAGAGCGGCTACGCCCATGAGTCTCGCGCATATGGCTCTGCAGGACTCAAAGTCGTAGTCTTCGAAGTGATTGTATTTGATGGATTTTTTCCCGTGTATCAGTTTTAATTCAGCCATGTGTAAAGTATAACAGATAAGCCTGCCGCGATGTACTGATATGTTTTTGACTTGTGCCCGGATCGCTTGACATTAAAGGCAATGAGATTATAATAAGAGCGTCCTTATTAAGAGCGGGGGAGGGAATGGACCCTTTGATCCCGCGGCAACCTCACAGGAAGTGAAGGTGCCAATTCCCACGGAGGTGGCCATCCTCCGGCAGATGAGGATCCTGGGTTCTCTCTGCATGCGGGCAGAGGGACTTTTTTAATGGCCTGACAACGAAAGGGTTTATATATATGAAAAGATTATTTACATCGGAATCGGTTACTGAGGGACATCCTGACAAGATCTGCGATCAGGTGTCCGATGCTGTGCTGGACGCCATTCTCGCGCAGGATCCGAAGGCTCATGTCGCATGCGAGTGCGCTGCAAAGACGGGCTTTCTCATGATCTTCGGAGAAGCATCGGGCAACTTTAACGTAGACTATGAGGCCATAGCCAGAAAGGTGATCACTGAGATCGGCTATGACAGCGAAGACAAGTGCTTCGATGGAAATACCTGCGACATAATCGTCCATATGGAGGAGCAGTCGGCAGACATCGCGATGGGCGTCAATGAGTCCTACGAGGTCAAGACCGGTAGCGAGAGCGATGAGTTTGCTCTGACCGGAGCCGGAGACCAGGGCATGATGTTCGGCTATGCCTGCAGCGAGACGGAAGAGCTCATGCCGCTCTCTATAAAGCTTGCTCACGTTCTTTCGATGAGACTCGCGCAGGTGCGCAAGGACGGCACTCTGCCGTATCTCGGACCGGACGGCAAGACCCAGGTGACTATAGAATACGACGACGACAGGATCACAAGGATAGACACCATCGTAGTGTCAACACAGCACAGCGCTGATGTCTCCCTCGATCAGGTAAGATCAGACATGATGGAGCATGTTATCGATCCGGTGATCCCGGCTGAGTTCATAGATGAAAAAACAAAGTTCTATGTCAACCCGACAGGCCGCTTCGTTATAGGCGGACCTATGGGAGATTCGGGACTTACGGGCAGAAAGATAATCGTTGATACTTACGGCGGGCACTCGGCTCACGGCGGCGGAGCATTCTCGGGCAAGGACCCTACGAAGGTGGACCGCTCGGCGGCATATATGACCAGATATATCGCCAAGAACATCGTAGCCGCCGGCATCGCAGAGCAGTGCGAGGTGCAGCTGGCATACGCTATCGGTGTTGCAGAACCTGTTTCGGTCTGCGTAGATACATTCGGCACGGGCAAGCTCGACGAGGAGCAGATCGCCGCACTCATCTGTGAGAACTTCGACATGCGTCCTGCTGCGATCATCAGGAAGCTTCAGCTCGACAAGCCTCAGTACAGAGAACTTGCTGCTTACGGACACATGGGCAGGACTGCGCTCGGCGTAAAGTGGGAAGACACAGACAAGGCTGATGATCTCAGAAAGGCAGCCGGCTGCTAGGAGGAAAGATGTCACATTTCGAGAAGGTATCGTTTGAAAGATGGAAGGCTGACTGCGGAGTGAAAGGACTCCCTGACAGCGAACTCAGATCGTGGTTTGATGCCATAAAGCCGCCTCACCAGGCGACAGCGGGTTCGGCCGGATGCGACTTCTGTATGCCGTTCAATCTGGCCTTTGAGCCGGGTTCGAAGATGAAGATCGCGACAGGTTACAGATGGGTGACAGCTCCTGAAGAAAGAGACAGGGTCCTCCTCATAGTTCCGAGGAGCAGTCTCGGATTCAAGTACGGGCTCAGGCTTCCGAACACTGTGGGCGTGATCGACGCGGATTACTGCGATGCGGACAACGAAGGCCATATTCTGGTATGTTTCGAGAATCCATCGGATCAGAGAGTGAACCTCAAGGCAGGAACGCCGTTCGTTCAGGGCATCATAGTAAAATATGAGATCCCTGAGGGAGCAGGTTCTGACGACATCAGAACAGGCGGCTTCGGAAGCACAGACTGAAAGAGGTACGGAGCGGATATAATGACAGCGGCCGGCACATTTCTTGCCGGCCGTTTTTCAGTGAACGCTTTTGGACAGCCCACGAATGCATCACTTGATGCTATATCACTGCAGTGATATAATAGCGGCAGAGGGAGAATGCATCATGAATGACAAACTGCATATCTATCATGGATCAGAGAAAATAATCAGAGCTCCGCAGTATGGGGGAGGCCGTAAGCATAATGATTACGGGCCGGGCTTTTATTGCACGGAGATCCGCGATCTGGCTGCGGAGTGGGCATGTACGCCTTTCGGCGACGGCTTTGTCAATCATTACACTCTCGACATGTCGATGTTGAGGACGCTTGATCTCAACAGTGAAGAGTACAGCATACTGAACTGGATAGCAGTCCTTGTGAGCAACAGGCTGGTAGGCAATGGGACAGCAATTGCGGGCAGGGCGAAAAAGTATCTCAAAGAACATTTCTATGTCAATGTTGACGCCTATGATGTGATCAGAGGTTACCGGGCAGATGACGCGTACTACGATTTTGCTGACGCTTTTCTGAACAACACGATCACTGTGGAGCAGCTTGCGCGGGCAATGAGGCTGGGCAAGCTTGGAGAGCAGATAGTCCTTAAGTCGCAGCTCGCGTTTGACAGCATAAGTTTTGAGGGATTTGAGACCGCCGCAAGTGATACCTTCTATCCTCTGAGAAAGGCGAGGAGCAATACTGCAGAGCGGGAATACCGCACGATATGTGAAGAAGAAACTGACGGACTGTATATGATAGACATAATAAGAGGCGGGGTGACGAATGATGACGCACGCATACCAAGAAACATACCTTAAGCGGGCAATGTCCAATATGGGCAATATGTTTGACTATGCCATAAACGACTTCGGCCTGGCGGCAGAAGACTTTGTGCAGATGTTTCTGTGCTCCGGGATAAGCCGAAGGCTCGAGGCGGGTGATCCCAAATATCTTGTCGGCATGTGCGGCGAGGAAACGGCTCTCCGCGTGATCGAGCAGGCAACAGGGATCGTGCCTGAAGCTGAGGTTGGAGAGCGCTGGCAGAGGAATTCCGATCACTGGTGCGGATGGGCACTGTGCTATTACCAGTGGCTCAGGAACATTCCTTACAGGCAGATCTTTGAGTTTTGCTCATACGATGATCTCCTTTCCATGTATGGAACGCTGCATGAGGCAGACATCACCAAGTTTGCCGATGTAATGGATAAAAGGAGGGAGTCGCAGGTACGCGAGACCAGACTCAGGCGCATCAGGACCGCCTACGGATGCTCACAGAGCGAACTGGCGCGTATGAGCGGAGTGTCCCTGAGGTCGATCCAGATGTACGAGCAGCGCAACAAGGATATAAATAAGGGACAGCTCAGGTCCATAGCAAGTCTTGCGGCTGCTCTCGGGTGCAGGATAGAAGACCTGATGGAAGCCTGATGCCACCGGAGAGGCAGACTGTGATATATTAGAACCAGAAAAACATACCGGCACGGCCGGTTAAGATAAAGAGGAAATACTTATGAAAGAAAGCAGATACGCAGATGTAGTTATAGCGGGCGGCGGCGCCTCCGGGCTTGCGGCCGCGATAGAGCTGGGCATGAAGGCCCCGCATCTCAGCGTGCTTGTAATAGAGAAGATGCCTGAAGCGGGGCGCAAGATAAGGGCTACCGGAAGCGGCCGCTGCAATATAAGCAATACGGGCGCCGCCGGTTACAGCCGCATAATGAAGTTCTTCAGGGAGATCGGACTGGTGACAAAGGCTTATGACAACGGACTTGTCTATCCTTATTCCGAGTCTGCGGCAGACGTGGCAGAGCTCCTGTTTGAAAGGGCGCTCTCGCTCGGAGTCAATTTCGCGTTCGGCGAAGAGGTGATGTCCGTAAAGACTGTGCCTGCCGATCTCGTGGCAGATCCGCTGCCGGGAAGCAGCAATGTCTTTGTGATCAATTCGGTCTTCAAGGATAGGGATGGACTTGAAAATATAACGACTCATGCGTCATTTCTCATAATGGCCATGGGCGGCAAGGCTGGACCTACCTTCGGCACCATAGGGGACGGATACAGGATAGCCCGCAATCTCGGCCACAGCGTCGTGACACCGGTGCCTGCGCTGACAGGCATAGAGTGCGAGGAGTGGGAAAAAGATATCTCGCCTTGCGCCGTTATGCTGGGAGGCACCAGAAGCGCAGGAGTGGTCTCGCTTTACAAGGACGCGTCACATAACTTTGGCGAGGATACAAAGATCTTTGAAGAGGTGGGCGAGATACAGTTCACAAAATACGGACTGTCCGGCATCTGTGTCTTCAACATGACAAGGCATATGAGATATGACAGGCGCGGAGGCGAGAGCCTTGACGACTTTATGGTGCGCGTCGATCTCTTCCCGGACGGAGACATACGCGAATTCATCAGGGACAGCAGGACCGGCGCTTTCTCCGGAGAGCCGATAGAAGAGCTGCTCTGCACTGTTCTGAAAGGACCGCTTGCGGAATATATAATCAGCAGATCGGCTGAAGGCGACGCTGAGGCATTCGCGGCAAGGCCGGTATCTTCTCTCAGCGATGAAGAGGCTGAGAGAATCGCGGCCAATATCCACACGCTTTCATTCAGACCTGACCAGATACGCGGCTGGAATGACGCGCAGGTCACCATGGGCGGAGTGTCTCTTGACGAAATAAAAGAAGCGACATCGGAGTCGCTCCTTATTGACGGAATGTATATAACCGGCGAACTTGCCGACAGGGACTTCCAGTGCGGAGGCTACAATCTCAGCAACGCCTGGATCACAGGACTCGCCGCGGCTGATTCCATTGCAGCTAAGCTTCAGGCTGACTGAAGCGCCATATAATATGCCATGCGGTCCTTATACCGTCGCATGCTGCAGACGTGATACCACCGGCATATCCCGCGCCTTCACCGGCAGGGTATATGCCTTTTATATTGCTCTCGCCGTTTTCGCTTCTGAGTATGCGGACAGGCGATGAACTTCTTGTCTCGACTGCGGTGATGACCGCAGCAGGATCATCGTAGCCGTGTATCTTGCGGGCGAATGCCGGGATGGCTTCGCGTATAGCTTCGGACGCGAAGTCCGGAAGGGAAGCAATGACCTTCCCGGAGGCTGTTTTGCCGCGGCTGCTTCCGTCCTGATCAGCAGAAAGAAAGTCTTGCATGCTGCAGCGCGGAGGAGTGAAGTCGCTCCCGCCGTTTATGAATGCGAGTCTCTCGTACTTTTCCTGGAATCTCACTCCCGCAAGCACATCGTCGCTTCCGAAGTCCGAGGTGCGTACGTCGCAGAGTATGCCGCTGTTTGCGGTCCCGCTGTCACGCATCCTGTTGCTCATGCCGTTCACGCAGAGTTCACCGTTTTTTGTGCTGCAGACTACGACCTCACCGCCCGGGCACATGCAGAACGAATAGACTCCGCGTCCGTTTGACGCTTTATAGTTCACCTTGTAATTTGCCGCCGGCAGCTTGCCAACGTTCTCAGCTCCGTACTGCGAAGCGTCTATGAGCGACTGCGGATGCTCTATCCTGACTCCGATGGAGAATGGCTTCTGCTGCATGTCGAGCCCTGTGCCGTTCACCATCGCGAATGTATCGCGCGCGCTGTGGCCGATCGCGAGGATCAGAGCTCCGGTCTCTATGCGCTCCTTATTACCGGAGCCTTTTCTTATGATGTTTATTGCACTGAGCCTGCCGCCTCTTACTTCGAAGGACTCAAGCCTTGTATCGAAGAGGACCTCGCCGCCCAGACTTATTATCTTATTGCGTATCTCAACGATGACCTTGCGGAGCACGTCGGTGCCGATGTGCGGCTTCGCCAGGTACATTATGTCTTCGCCTGCACCGGCATCGCGGAACTCCTTGAGGACCTCTCGTATGAGGTCATCCCTTATGCCGGTCGTGAGCTTGCCGTCCGAGAAAGTGCCCGCGCCGCCTTCACCGAAGAGCATGTTTGCCTCGGGATCAAGCACTCTGTCCTTCCTGAACTTTTCGACTGCCTCGACTCTGCCGTTCATGGCAGGACCTCTCTCTATGATGAGCGGACGGTAACCTGCCTTTGCGAGCTCAAGACCAGCGAAGAGTCCGCACGGGCCAGCGCCGACCACGACAGGGCGTGTTCCGAGAGGTTCATCTCCGGGATCCGGCGGCATAACAGCCGCAGCTGCGGCAGCCTCGTCGACGGTGCTTATATCTTTCGCGAACTTTTTAGGAATGCGAAGCTTTTTATCCGTAACGAAATCGACCGTATACACGAATTGTATATACGGTTTCTTTCTGGCGTCCACGGATTTCCTGCGGACCTCAAAATCCCTGAATGTGTCTGCCGCAATGCCGAGCTTTTTAGCTGTGATGCCGGGCAGGGCAGACATCGGGACATCTATATCTGTTTTTATTCCGTTGAAGCGGTATTTCATTCAGACCTCTGCAGGTATTACAGACCCATAGACTCGCGTATGCCGTAGAGTCCTACAGGCTGGTCTGCCATCCAGATGCAGGCATTGACAGCACCCTTTGCGCAGCCCTTCCAGTTGAGGCAGTGGTGGGTGATCTCAAGTCTTTCGCCCTCACCGAAGAAGTAGATGGTGTGGCTGGACGGAGTGTCGCCGCCGCGCACCGCGTGGAATGTGACTTTGCCTTTTTCGCGCGGGTGTCTGCCGAGCGGCCTGCCGTACACGGCATCAGAGACAAGGTCTCTGCCGACCGCTTCGCCCATGGACTCGATAAGCTCGCGGGCGGTGCCGCTCGGCGCATCGAGTTTCTTGTTGTCGTGCATGTCGACTATCTCTATGTCTGTCTCATCGTAAAGCTGCTTCGCAGCCTCCATGAGCAGTTTTCTCATTACATTGACCATGCGGTCCGTATTGGCAGCGATCATGAGAGGTATCTCATTCGCTGCAGCTTCAAGCTTTGCGCGCTGCTCAGCATTGAATCCGGTCGTTCCGACAACGAGGGCCTTCTTATGCTTAAGGCAGGCCTCCAGTACTTCCATCCCGAGCTCTACAGTCGAGAAATCGCAGACCACGTCGGCATCGTCTATTACGGATTCGATATCATCGACAACAGGGGCGCCGACGGTCTTTCCGATCATGGCGACCTCGCCGATGTCCTTTCCGATGTAATCTCTGCCCTTAGGGCCGATGCCTGCTACTATCTCCACATTATCTCTTGCCGCGGCATCGGCGACTATGAGCGACGCCATCTTGCCGCGGGGAGCGGTAATTATAAGCTTCATTTCTGTTCTCCTTTTTTGAAATCCAGAACAATATTATCGATATCCGGATGCATCTGCGTGAGCCTGACTCCGGCAGTTGTCAGCATCAGCTTCGACGCCTGCGTTGCCGGGGTATTGGCATATTTGTCAGAAAGGTAGATGACCTCCTTGATGCCCGACTGGATGATCGCCTTAGCGCATTCATTGCAAGGGAAGAGATCCACGTAGATCCTGGCGCCCTTGAGGTCCTTTCCGGACGCGTTCAGTATGGCGTTGAGCTCTGCGTGCACAACATAAGGGTACTTTGTATTTTCACCCTCGCGGTCCCACGGGAACTCATCATCCGAGCAGCCCTTAGGAAAACCGTTGTATCCCGTCGTTAGGATCACGTTGTTCTGATCCACGATGCACGCTCCGACCTGAGTGTTCGGGTCCTTGCTCCTCTTTGAAGCCAGCAGAGCGACTCCCATGAAGTACTCATCCCAGGATATATAGTCTTTTCTCTTTGTCACCATGTCATACCTCCGAAACGGTCCGGCCTCGGCCGGCATCCTTTGCATTGACTGCTATGATTGTACAACCCCTCAGCGTGCATTTTCAAGCATACACAGGCCCCCGGTGCACTTGAATAACACGGCCCCAAAATGGTAAAATACACAGTACTTATGGCTTCAGAAGAGGTAGGAATGGAAGCGTTTTACAAAAGAGAGAAAAATAGGAATATAAACAGCGCAAACGGGGCACTGAAGTGCCGTGTTTTGCTTATGATAATTTGCTGCCTTATGGTATTCGCTGCGCCGCTGTATGTGAATGCAGATCCCGGTAATCTTGAGAACGAGATACAGGGTATAAACACAGGCGTAAAGGGAGGCGCCTTCGAGGTGACGGCTTACGATTTTGACGCCGTCGTCGGCAAGGATCACTCCTACAGGGTGACCGAGGTCATCAGCGTCAGCATCCCGGACCAGCTGCAGAGGATAGAGTTCGCCATACCGAGCGGCAACTTCAGGCTGAGCGACGTCTCGGTAGAGGGGCTTGCGTTTGAGGTAAGCACATCCTCGGATTCGGGCAGGCTGGCAATAACCGATCCTGAAGGACTCAGCAAGGGCGACCACCAGTACACGGTCAGCTACGTGATCCGCGAGTACAAGGATCTCGACAGCGCGAAAGACATGTTCTACTTCGACGTCATGCTTCCTCAGTGGATGCAGCCGGTCGGCAAGGTCACAGTGAACGTTGCTTTCCCGGAGGACTTCCCGTTCGATGACATGCAGTGCTATTCGGGGCAGTTCGGAGTGCAGGACGTAAACAGCAAGATAAAGTTCACGCCTGACGAAGACGCACGCACGGTTACGGTCACCGGCAGCATGATACCTGAGAATTTCTCCATCACGCTGAAGGCCCAGCTTCCTGAAGGATACTGGCAGGACACTCTGGACGGCACATGGTCCATAATGGCGATAACCTTCGTGATGGGAGGAGCGTCGCTCATCCTGTTCGTTCTCTGGCTCATAGGCGGCAGAGATCCGAGGATAAAGAAACAGACCGTGACAAAGCCGATCGAAGGCATGAGCCCGGTAGAGCTCGGATACGTGTTCAACAGCGAAGTCAAGACCCGTGACGTGCTGAGCATGATAATACAGTTCGCTCAGAAAGGATATCTCAGGATAAGCGAGTACGAGCCTAAGAGATACAGGCTCATAAAGGGCAACAGCCCAACGGGCGAAGAGAAGATGTACAGAAACGCCTACAGCATACTCTTCGAAGACGTATACAAGGACAGGGCGCTAGACATGGACGATATCGCCGCAAGGGTAGAGAGGATAAGAGCCAATATCGAGGACGACGTAGCAGCGGGATTCGCGTCGGGAGAAAGCCGCGCATTCACTCCGCTGTCGAGGGCATTCAGGTATATCGGGGCTGCGGTCCTGGGTATAAGCATCGGAGCCTCAAACGCGCTCTCGTACTTCTACGCATACAGGTCGCCTAACCTCATCGAGAGCATACTTGTTGGAGCCGTCGCAGCGGCGGCATCGCTTCTTCTGTGCAGGGCGATAGATGACCGCGACTCTTCCGAGAGATCGGCCTACAGGGTCGCAGAGATTCTGAGCGCGCTCGCGCTTGCCGTTCCGGTCATTTACGCATCATACAGGGTGTCGGTCAACATCAATCCGGCCGTAGCGCTCCCGATGATAATGGCATCCGTACTGGCAACTTTCCTCATCGTCATAATGCGCGCGAGAGGAAAAGAGAACGCAGCTCTTGTCAGCAGGATACGAAGGCTCAGAAACTTCATCTATCATCCGACACCGAAGGAACTTCTCGAGAACCACCTGGCAGACAGCAATTACTACTACGACATGCTTTTATACGCGCTGGCATTCGGAGCCGAAGAATCATGGGCTATATCCTTCCTCACGCTGGATGTGCCCGAGCCTGAATGGTACAGCGACGATATAGAAGGCCACGCCTTCTCGAATCTGAGGGTGAAGCCGACAACGATAGATTACGCAAGAGACTTAAGGTCATTCATAAGAACATTCGATAACAACTAAAAGGGAACAGGGTAAATGTCAAACAAGCAGAAGATAATCAACATAGCCGTTATTGCACACGTAGACGCAGGAAAGTCGACCCTCGTTGACGCGCTTCTGGCGCAGTCACACGTATTCAGGGACAACGAGCAGATAGTGGACTGCGTGATGGATTCCGACGCGATCGAAAGAGAGCGCGGCATCACCATCTACTCCAAGAACTGCTCCATCATGTACAAGGACTACAAGATCAACATCGTCGACACTCCGGGCCACGCGGACTTCAGCTCCGAGGTAGAGCGCATCATGAAGACCGTCGACACAGTCATCCTGCTGGTCGACTCGAGCGAGGGACCTATGCCTCAGACGAGATTCGTTCTGAGCAAGTCGCTGGCCCAGGGCATCAATCCTATACTTTTCATCAACAAGATCGACAAGAAGGACGCCCGCATCGACGAGGTAGTGGACGAGGTATACGAACTCTTCATGGATCTCGAGGCCAACGATGAGCAGCTGGATTTCCCTATCCTCTACGGAATAGCAAGACAGGGCATCGCCGTGAACGATCCTTCGGATGTGGAAGGCATCGACATCGGAGAGGGCGCACAGAAGATAAGAAAGTCGCCTAAGGGCTTCGGCGGATTCAACATCGAGCCGCTCCTGGAGTGCATCACACAGCACTGCGATCCTTACCCTGACACAGACGACGAGCCGCTTCAGCTGCAGGTCTCCACACTTGCATACGACGACTACATCGGAAGACTCGGCATCGGCCGCATCACAAGGGGCACCATCAAGGAAGCCCAGATGGTAGCGGTCACAAGGGCTGACGGCAGCGTCACCAAGAACAAGATAAACCAGATATTCGTATACAAGGGCCTGAGCCGTACAGTAGTACCTGAGGCAGGAGCCGGAGACATCGTCGTCGTTTCGGGAATAAGCGACATCTCGATAGGCGACACCATCTGCGATCCTGATCACCCTGAATCGCTCGGCACCATCAGCATCGAGGAGCCGACACTTTCGATGAACTTCATGGTCAACACCTCGCCGTTTGCCGGCAAGGTGGGCAAGTACGTCACATCGAGGCACATAAAGGAAAGACTCGAGAAAGAGCTCGAGGTCAACGTAGGACTCCTGGTAGAGCCTACCGACACGACAGATTCATTCAAAGTATCCGGCAGAGGCGAGCTGCATCTCTCGATCCTCATCGAGAACATGCGCCGCGAGGGCTATGAACTCGCAGTATCCAAGCCTGAAGTAGTCATCAAGCGCGGACCTAACGGCGAGAAGCTGGAGCCTGTTGAAGAGGTGGTAGTGAGCGTTCCTGACGAGTACACAGGACCGGTCATTTCAAAGCTCAACCTCAGAAAGGGCCTCATGACCGCGATGATGTCCGAGGGCAACGGATATTCGAGGATAATCTTCTCCGTTCCTACAAGAGGACTCATGGGCTACCGCTCAGAGTTCATCAATGACACACGCGGAGAGGGAACGATGGTAAGGCGCTTCAGCGGGTTCGAGCCTTGGAAGGGCGAGATCGCAGGCCGCATAAACGGTGTTGCTGTCGCCCAGGAAGAGGGCAACTGCACAGCGTACGCCATCTTCACAATCCAGGAGAGAGTCCAGATGTTCGTAAAGCCTCAGGATCACGTTTATGAGGGACAGCTGGTCGGAATGAACGCAAGATCGGACGACATGGTAGTAAATCCATGCCGTGCAAAGAAGGCGACAAACATGAGAGCTGCGGGTTCGGACGACACCATCAAGCTGACACCGCCTCGCACATTCACACTCGAAGAGGCACTTGAATTCATCGACGATGACGAGCTCGTCGAGGTAACACCTGAAGACATCCGTCTCCGCAAAAAGCTGCTTACCGAGCTTGAGAGACGTAAATACAATAACCGCAACAGATAAAGGGGAACAATGGCAGAGATCAGGAAATTCAGAAAGGTACTTATCGCAAACCGCGGAGAGATAGCAATAAGAATAATCCGCGCATGCCGTGAGCTCGGCATCCGCACCGTAGCGGTATATTCTGCAGAGGACAGAAACTCGCTCTTCCGCACAAAGGCTCATGAATCATATGAGATAGGAAGCGGCAAGAGCCCTATCGACGCGTATCTCGATATCGATGAGATGATCCGCGTGGCAAAGACAAAGGGCTGCGATGCTATCCACCCGGGATACGGATTCCTTTCGGAAAACTCCGGGTTCGCCAGAGCCTGCGAGGAGGCCGGCATCACTTTCATCGGACCGACCCACGAGATGATGGAGCGCCTCGGCGATAAGATCAGTTCAAAGCTGGTCGCCGAAGAAGTAGGCGTCCCGTGCATACCGGGAGTCGAGGCAGCGATCACAAGTGACAGCGAGGCTATAGAATTCGCGAAGGTCGCGGGATATCCTGTAATGCTCAAGGCGGCAGCAGGCGGCGGCGGACGCGGAATGAGGATAGTCCATAACGAGGCAGACCTTATACCGCAGTTTCGAAGCGCGCAGAACGAGGCCGTTAAGGCATTCGGAAACGGCGACATCTTCATCGAGAAATACATCGAGGAGCCTAAGCACATAGAGGTGCAGGTGCTCGGAGACAAGTACGGCAATGTTGTGCATCTGTACGAGAGAGACTGCTCGGTGCAGAGGCGCCACCAGAAGGTAGTCGAGTTCACTCCGGCTCTCTGCTTAAGCGAAGAGCAAAGACAGGCCATCTGCAATGATGCCCTCAAGATCGCCGGTGCGGTCAACTATAACAGCGCCGGTACCGTCGAATTCCTTGTCGACAAGGACGGAAAGCACTATTTCATCGAGATGAACACCAGGATACAGGTGGAGCACACCGTGACCGAACTGGTCACAGGCATCGACCTTGTGCAGAGCATGATCCTGACTGCAGAGGGCTATCCGCTCGATTCTGAAGAGATCAATATCAAGAGCCAGGACGACATAAGGACCAACGGCTACGCTATACAGTGCAGAGTCACGACAGAGGACCCTGCAAACAACTTTGCTCCGGACACCGGTACTATCACAGAGTACAGGTCGGCATCGGGCAACGGCATAAGACTTGACGGAGGAAACGGCTTCACCGGATCCGTCATCACGCCGTACTACGACTCATTGCTGGTAAAGGTATGCGCTCATGACCGCACATTCAACGGAGCATGCAGCAAGGCGGTGAGAGCTCTCAAAGAAATGAGAGTCATCGGAGTAAAGACCAACATCGGATTCCTGCTCAACCTGCTCAACCACCCGGTATTCAGATCCGGAGACTGCAACACGGGCTTTATCGGCGACAATCCTGAGCTCCTCAACATAAGGGCGGTCGCTGACCGCGAGGCTCAGGTACTGGAATTCCTGGGCGACATGGTAGTAAACGGCCGCAAGGACAAGGCGGGCACATTCAACGTTCCGCAGGTCCCTGAGGTAGACCGCGCAAAGATAAAGAAACTGAGCGGAACAAAGCAACTCTTTGAGGAGAAGGGCGCAAAGGGAGTGAGCGACTGGGTCCTCGAACAGAAGAAGGTCCTGATCACCGACACATCGCTCAGAGACGCGCAGCAGTCACTGCTGGCGACAAGGGTGCGTACCCGCGACATGGAGAAGATCGCTCCGGCCATGGCTTACTACGGCAGGGACATGTTCTCTTACGAGATGTGGGGCGGTGCTACCTTTGACGTCGCGATGAGATTCCTCGGTGAAGATCCGTGGGAGAGACTCGCGGTCCTCAGGGAGAACATCCCTAACGTTCTGATGCAGATGCTGATCCGCGGAGCCAACGCGGTAGGTTACAAGAACTATCCTGACAACACCATCAGAAAGTTTGTGCAGGAAGCATACAAGGGCGGCATCGATGTATTCCGTATCTTCGATTCGCTCAACTGGACACGCGGCATCGAAGTCGCGCTCGATGAAGTCCTGAACGTAGGCGGAATAGCAGAGCCTACCATGTGCTACACGGGCGACATACTCGATACCACAAGGGACAAGTACACACTCGACTATTATATAAAGAAGGCAAAGGCACTCGAGAAGCAGGGAGCCCACATAATCGGCATCAAGGATATGTCGGGACTTCTGAAGCCGGTAGCCGCGTTCAGGCTCATCAAGGCTCTGAAGAATGAAGTCGCTGTGCCTATCCACCTGCATACTCACGACACATCCGGAAACGGCGTCGCCACACTGATGCTGGCGGCAGAGGCCGGAGTGGACATCGTTGACGCAGCTTTCAACAGCATGTCGGGACTGACATCACAGCCTGCTCTCAACTCCTTCGTGGCAGCTCTTGAGAACAGTGAGAGAGACACGCATCTGGATTCAGACGGACTGCAGAAGATATCCGCATACTGGGCAGACGTTCGCCCTGTGTACGCGGACTTCGAGTCCGACCTCAAGGCGACGACTGCTGAGATATACAGGCTCGAGATCCCGGGAGGACAGTACTCCAACCTGAAGCCTCAGGTAGAGAGCTTCGGCATCGGCTACAAGTTCGACGAGGTCAAGGACATGTACGTCAGGGTCAACAAGATGCTCGGCGATATCATAAAGGTAACACCGTCATCCAAGATGGTCGGAGACCTCGCGATCTTCATGGTGCAGAACGAACTCACACCGGAGAACATCGTTGAAAAGGGTAAGGATTTCGACTTCCCTGACAGCGTGGTCACGTACTTTGAGGGCATGATGGGACAGCCTGAATTCGGCTTCCCTGAAGAGCTGCAGAAGGTCGTTCTCAAGGACAAAAAGCCGATAAACGTAAGACCGGGAGAACTCCTGCCGCCTGACGACTTTGAAGCTTTCAGAAAGCACCTCATCGACGACCTCGGACTTGAGGGCACCGATCAGGAACTCGTCTCGTACTCGATGTACAGCAAGGTCTTTGACGATTACATCAAGGGACTCCGCAGTAAGGGCAACTTCCGCAACATGGAGAGCGACACCTTCTTCCACGGCATCGCTCTCGGCCAGACAACTGAGATAGAGCTCAAGCCGGGCAAGATACTCGTCGTGACGCTCGAAGACATCGGCAAGACCGACGGAGCCGGAAACCGTGATCTCACATTCACAGTCAACGGATACCGCAGAGTCATCTCGGTCAAGGACAAGCAGGCTGTCACCAAGTCGGTGACGACATCGCAGATCCACTTCGCAAACAAGGAAGACGACTGCGAGATCGGCGCCAACATCCCGGGCACTGTCATAAAGGTGCTGGTGAAGGAAGGCGACAGCGTAAAGCAGGGCCAGCCGGTAGCCATACTCGAGGCCATGAAGATGGAGACCAATGTTCTCTCCACGATGGACGGCACGGTCGAGAAGATATATGTAAAGGAAGGCGACAGCGTAGAATCGAGCCAGCTCATAGTCAGACTGGCCGAAGGATCTGCCACCGCATCTGAGGCTTGAACAGCCAAATAATAAAAGCTATAGTATATTCAGTTAACCCACAAGCTTAAACGGTATATTTCGAAAGGAGATATCCAGAAATGAAAATCCTTGTTATCAATCCGGGCGCTACTTCGACAAAGATCTGCGTCTTTGAAGACGAAGAAGAAGTGATGCGCGTCGGGATCGATCATGAAGCATCAGAGATAGCGAAGTATCCGCACGTAGTAGATCAGGCACCTTTCAGAAAAGAGGCGATACTGAACACGATCACTGAGAAGGGCTACAAGCTCGAGGACTTTGACGCCATCTGCGGAAGAGGCGGACTCTTCAAGCATATCCCTTCGGGCACATACAAGGTGAACGACGCAGTCATCCATGACATCGAGAACCCTCCGTACGGCGAGCACGCCGCAAACCTCGGAGCATATATCTCGAAGGAACTCGCGGATTCCGTAGGTATCCCTGCGTTCTTCGTAGACCCTGTCTGCGTAGACGAGATGGAGCCGCTGGCAAGATACTCGGGACTCGGACTTCCGGGCTTTGAGAGACAGTCGTTCTTCCACCCGCTCAACCATAAGTCGGTCGCACGCAAGGCAGCGAAGCAGCTCGGCAAGGCGTATGAAGAACTCAATCTCATCATCTGCCACCTGGGCGGCGGAGTATCCGTTGCTGCCCACAAGAAGGGCAGAGTCGTCGATGTGAACAACGTAAAGGACGACGGTGCCATGGGAATGGACAGAGGAGGAGCCCTCCCTGCAAACGCCCTGGTAAACCTCTGCTTCAAGGAAGGTATGACAAAGGCCGAGGTAAAGAGGATCATCGGACAGGAAGCCGGCGTATATTCGTACACAGGTACAAAGGACTTCAGAGAAGTCGAGAACGCAGCTTTTGATGAAGGCGACGAGAAGATGCTCATGGCGTTCAAGGCGATCGCTTATCAGCTGGCAAAGGATATCGGCGCAATGTCGGCAGTCCTGCGCTTCAACGTCGACGCTATAATCTTCACGGGCGGAATGGCCTATTCTGAGAGATTCTGCGAAGAGATAGCTTCTTACGTCGAGAAGATCGCGCCTATCATGAGATTCCCTGGCGAAGAGGAGATGAGAGCTCTGGCTGAGGGAGCACTTAAGGCGCTTAGGACAAACCACTGGGAGACTTACGAATAAAGGTCCCGGGCAGATACGAAAAAGACCGCGGACGGCAGCGACCGTCCGCTTTTTCTAACATGAGATGCAATAAAAAACTGATCCGTCTGACATGTGCAGTGATGACCGCTGCAGCGCTGCTGTGGATGCCTCAGGTATCCGCACCGGTTTATGCTGCAGAAGATGATGTCATCTATTACGAGACCGGTGACGAGGCTGCGGCGGCGCTCCGCAAAGCAATGAAGGAGCGGCAGGCAAAGGTCACAATCGGCGTTCATGGAAAGACGGATCAGGAAGGGCTCAAGCAGCTGATAGGAGCTCTGCTCGACAGGGCAACTGAGCACACCGGAGAGCCTACTGAGGGCGATTACATAAACTTCCAGTACGCTTCGTACAAAGGCGCGGCACAGACGACGCTCGACGGGGTCTCGCCGGCGGTAGAGGTGGAGTATACTCTCGAGTATTACGATACTGCCGAACAGGAGAAGGCCGTTGACGATAAGGTGAGTGAGATAATCAGCGGCATGGGGCTCGGCAGAAAGACGGACTACGAAAAGCTCGTCGAAATATACAAGTACATCTGCAGCAATACCGAGTACGACAAGACCGAAGATGACAGTGACATAAGGCGCACTTCGTACGGCGCTTTGATCGAAGGACAGGCAGTCTGCCAGGGGTATTCGCTTGCTCTGTACAGGCTGCTTCTGGAAGCAGGTATAGACAACCGGATCATATACGGCAAGGCCGTACAGCCGGGAGGGGAAGAAGGACCCCATACCTGGAACATAGTTGATCTGTACGGGAAGTATTACTATGTGGACGTCACCTGGGATGACTCGACATATGGCAGGGATTACTTTCTGCGTCCGGCCGGAAGCTCGTTCGAGGATGAGCACAAGGCAGACGAAGAATATCCTGAAAACTACTTTACCGAGCAGTATCCTATGGCGACCCGGGAATTCCCGGGAGATATAGGCGGATCATCAATGAAGATACTCTGGGCTGCGCAGGATACCGAGGAGGCGATGCGCCAGGGAGTAAGGAGCATAGTATCCGAAGAAACAGCTGAAACAGGCGGCTGGCGTGAACTTCTGCAGAAAGTCAGCAGAGCGCTGAAACAATTTCTGTTGCATTGAAAGTCCCGATATGGTAGTATAATCGGGCTGGCAGGAGCACCCCGTGGGTTCGAGTCCCATGCCCCCGCCGGATAAAACAGAATATGGTAACGTGGAGGATTGACCGAGTGGCTAAGGAGCCTGATTGGAAATCAGGTAAGGCGTAACAGCCCCGTGGGTTCGAGTCCCATGTCCTCCGCCAAAATTTGGCCCTGAGAGACGTTTTCTCAGGGCTCTTTTGTTGCAACGGACACAGGCTCTATCCCTTGAAATTTCAGTATGCAGCGCGTTTTTTGAAACTGCATGTGATGTATGTGGTATGTATCTTGAATTGCGGAAATCTGGGTCTCTGGTTGGGGCTGAGAGCGCCTCTGATGGGTTTGAGTACGGTGTACTGGCATGGTACAAGGTACCTCATAAAAACGTGTCTGACTGGCGGCATGGTACACGAACCCACGAAGGTAATTATTTCCTGAATAGCCTGATATTACTGGCGTTGATGCCGGGTTTTGCCGCTGTTGGAGATCCGCCGTACACGAAAGTCGTCATTTTCCGTCCCCAACAGCATGTTTCAGAGGGCTGTCCCCATCGCTGTCCCCAATACGCCTATAATATGACAGATTCTGAGCCGTTCAACAAATGTCTTTCTGACCGATCTTAAAAAAGATCCTTTATATAATTGCAGGTTCTGACCGGCTCTTTTACACTGAAACTGAAATAAGAATTACATATATGGAAAAGAAAAGAGGTGAGCCAAATGTTCAAACCTAAATTCAGATTCACTTACGATGAGGTCAGGATCATAGTCATGGCTCTCGTTGAGTTCAAGAACCAGCTTCTGGCCGAAGGCAGATACACTGATGCCATCGATGATCTTCTGATCAAGTTCGTAGATTAAAATGATTCTTCTTTCAGCTCCGGCTGACTACATGACTCCGTGCAATAAGGTGCGGAGTTTTTTATTGAAGCCGGAGAACCCGGAGGAAGGATCAAATATGTTTACTTTTAAGAAAGAAAAAGAAGAAGCTATGAGCGAAGAGGAAAAGAAGATGGCACAGGAGCTGGGCGATGCGATCGGTAATCTGGAAGAGGCAGGTCTTTTTTATGAGGAGATCGAAGATTCAGTTGAGCTTTCACCTGCAGAAAAACTCGCATACAATATCGCAGACCATCTCGCAGCAGTCACGGCAGAGAGGTTTTCTGACATGATAGATGGGATGGACATGGATATCGCAAAGCAGATTGTTGGGAGGCTCCAGCAAAGCGATGCGGAAGCACTCGTTGGTATGCTTAAGGCGATGTTCCTTGTAAAGGGAAGGGTCCATGCAGCTGAGGAGCTGGATCTTCTTGGGGAGTGTGAGGAGTATGCAGAATCTGTTTACTGGCGTTTCCATGACACGCTCTTCGGTCAGGAAGTGTTCGAATGGTTCAGGATCGATCACATGATTCAGAACTGCTCCAGAGAGGACTGCTCCGCAGTTATCAGGATACCGCTGGAGGTGAGCTGATGGCAAAAACGATAGCAATATGCAATCAGAAGGGCGGTGTCGGCAAAACAACGACTGCTCTGAATCTCGGCGTTGGATTAGCCAGACAGGGAAAGAGAGTTCTCCTGTGCGACGCAGATCCACAGTCTGACCTGACAGCGGCTCTCGGATGGAACGGTGACGCACTTGAGAAATCACTCGGAAGACTGATGTATCTTGCGACGCAGGAGTATAAACCTATAGTTCAGGATACGATCATCCATCATCCCGAGGGCGTCGATCTGATCCCGTCCAATCTGGATCTGTCTTCCATGGAGAGTCAGCTTGTGAATGCCATGAGCAGAGAGAAGATACTCTCTAATCTCCTGAAGACGGTGAAGAACGACTACGACTATATCCTGATCGATTGCATGCCTTCTCTGGGCATGATCACTATAAATGCCCTGACGGCTGCCGACAGCGTAATAATCCCCGTACAGGCTCAGTTTCTGCCTGCTAAGGGCATGACACAGCTGATGAAGAGCATCGACATGGTAAGAAACCATACGAATGACAGGCTGAAGATCGAAGGCATAGTCATGACACTCGTAGACGGCAGGACGAATCTGGCTAAAGAGGTCATAGATACCATCAGGATGAAGTACGGAATGCAGATCAGGATATTCGACACGCAGATCCCTGTTGCGGTAAAGGCAGCGGAGGCATCCAAGGCCGGACAGAGTATCTTCGAGTATGACCGCGAATCGAAGCCTGCAAAGGCATATGAGGCATTGACGAAAGAGGTGATGAGAATTGGCGAACGAGAAAAGCGTAGAGATGAGACTGCCATCGCTCGATGAGCTGTTCTCATCGCAGGAGGAGAGGGACGATGCGAAGCTGAAGCGTATATACGAGATCCCGCTTGAGGAAATAGACCCGTTTCCTGACCATCCATTCAAGGTGCAGGATGACGAGGACATGATGAATCTCGCAGAGTCCATCAGAACGAATGGTATACTCACTCCTGCCACAGTCCGTAAGAAGGAAGACGGCAGATACGAGCTGCTCTCCGGACACAGGAGACTGAGGGCTTGCCAGATAGCAGGAATACCGACACTAAGATGTGAGATAGTAGATATGAGCCTGGATGAAGCGACCATCTTCATGGTGGACGCCAACTTCCAGAGATCGAAGATCCTGCCGAGCGAGAAAGCCTTCGCATATAAGATGAAGCTTGATGCAATGAAGCGACAGGGGCATAGGTCTGATTTAACTTCGTCGCCAGTGGCGACGAAGTTAGGACGATCAGATACCGAACTTGGCGAGATGGTTGGTGAGAGTAAGGATCAAATCAGAAGATATATCCGCCTCACTGAACTAATCCCTGAGATCCTGGATATGGTCGATGACGGAGTGATTGCTCTGAGGCCTGCTGTTGAGCTTTCATATATCCCTCGTCTCAAACAGGGACACATATGGGAGTGCATGGAAATCGAGCAGTGCACACCATCGCACACCCAGGCCAAGCGCATGAGGAGAATGGCGGAGGAAGGGAAACTCACCCAGGAGGCCATCGAAGCTATCATGCTTGAGGAGAAGCCGAACCAGAAGGAGCGGATCGTACTGAGGGGTGACCGCTTCAGCAGGCTGTTTCCGCCGGGACTGCCCATATCCAAGCGCGAGGACTATATTGCCGCAGCTATGGAATACTATGGGAGACATCGCGACCGGCAGAAAACGAGGGATGATGCGAGATAATATGTCCCGCATGTAAAAAATGACTATTCCAATGTGGACACATATCCTTATCTCCTCCCCTGTAACCCCTCCTCTATAACTACCAGTAACTGACCGAAGAGAAGAATAGTAGAGTAGGTATAACAAGTAATTAAACACTAAGAGCTAAGTATATAAGGCGTCCGTATCAGAAATGAACGGGCGCCTTTTTGCGTGCTCTGAAAGGATGACCAATGACGAAAACCAAAGACAACAAACCAAGCGATGACGTGATCATCTGCACAGATGACGCAGGCATGCAGCTTTATCTCAGTGAGAAGGCAGCCAACAGGCTCAGCTGGATCCTGACAGGTATCTGTATCGTGCTCAGCCTTCCGGTGATCATCCTCGCATTCATGTGCATTTAGCGGAAAGGAGAAACGCAATGACAGACAACAAAGTATTTGGCGCATTCAGGCGCCTGCTCACCATGGCACTTGCCTTTGTCATGGTACTCGGAGCAACTATGCCTCTGATGACGCAGGAATCATACGCGGCATTCTCAGGCAAGGTAGGCAGTAAATACACCGTCTATGATGGCGGACAGATCGTCTACGGATCTGGCAACGGAGGTTACAGTAACTCCAGAAAGTGCGACCTCGGAGATGATCTCGGCAGCAGATATTCCTATTGTGTGCAGCCGGCAAAGCTGTCACCTGGAACAGGAACGGTGACAGTAGATAAAGTAATCGACGATGATGACGACAAGGGCAAGTGGAACGCGCTCAGAAACATCATCTACTACTCTCCGTCATATCCGGGATATGACAATAACGTCACCAATATCCGCAGCAAGTATTACACAGGTACTTTCAACAAGGACTGGGGAATTGCCCACATGGCTCTTTCATATGTATATGCCGGAAGACCATCAGACATGGCGACTTTTGGCGGCACTCATGCTTCAGACCTCGGTGATGTATGGACCAAGGCAAAGAAACTCGGTGATGAGCTGTATCAGGCTGACTCTGAAAGAGATGAAGCAGTTCCAACCAGCTTCAAGGTGTTCATCTGCTATATGTCAGGAGTTCAGGACATGATCGTCGGATATCTGGAAGCACCGGGACATCTCAACATGAAGAAGGTGTCGAACAGAACTTCGATCACCGATGGCAATAGCTGCTATTCGATCGAAGGAGCTGAGTACACCGTCTATGACAGCAGCAATAAGGCTGTTGAAACACTTGTCGTAAATGCAAAAGGTGAGAGCAACACAGTAGATCTCATGGAGGGCACTTACACAGTCAAAGAGACATATGCTCCTCCTGGATATGCGAAAGACAGCACCACATATACAGTGAAGCTCGTATCCGATGAGACAACGACTTTCACAGCTAAGGATGAGCCGATCACAGATCTTGTGCAGCTCCTGCTGACAAAGAATCCTGTTGGATATCCTCATGATCACGGTGAAGGTGATGCGACTCTCAAGGGTGCAGTATATAAGTTCGAATACTACGACAGACTCAAGAATCAGGAAGTGCTCCTCAAGGCAGCAAAGGCAGACGCTCCTGTAAGGACATGGCATTTTGTAACTGATGAGCACGGTAAGATCGATGGGCAGAATCCGACTTTTGCATCAGGATATTCCAATGATGCACTTTATAAGGACAAAGATGGTAAGGTCTGCTATCCTCTCGGAACTTATCTGATCCAGGAAGTCAAAGCACCTGAAGGCTATCTTGTCAATGATGAGATCCTTGAGGTCACTATCACTGAAGACGGAACAGATAACCTTCACGTCAAGACCTATAACGAATCAATCAAGGGTAATGACACCATCCAGAGAGGCGGAGTCAAAGTAGCCAAGATCGATAACGACCTGGATACCAACTATGCTCAGGGTGATGCAACACTCTCAGGTGCTGAATTCACCATCTACAACCAGTCGAAGGAGACTGTAATGGTAGGCGGCAAGGAAATCGAAAAGGGCGGTGCTGCACTTGTTATCACCACGAACGCAGATGGAATCGCGACTTCCGATGCTCATGCACTCCCTTATGGATCCTATCTTGTGAAGGAGACTAAGCCTTCCAAGGGATATCTTCTCAATACTGAGTGGTCAAGAGCCTTCACTATCCGTGAGGATGGAAAGATCGTTGATCTGACTGAAGACAAGGTAAGAGAAGCTGTAGAAAGAGGCGGAGTCCAGATCATTAAGAGAGATAAGGAGCTCGTTAAGTCCGAAGCTCTCGGCGGAGCAAGACTTGATGATATCGCGATGACGATCAAGAACGTATCCGGAAGAGATGTCGTTGTCAGGAAGGACCTCGACAACAAGACTGATAAGGTGGACTGGAAGAAGCTCGAATCCAAGAGCGCAATGTTTGAGGATGAAAGCATCAAGAGAGTACCGACCGGTAAGGACATCGGCAAGATCACAGTCCACTGGAATGAAGAGAAGAAGGCATATACTGCTGAGACTCTGGTAGATGATCTTCCATATGGAACCTACACTATCCGTGAGTCCAAGACCAACGAGACTTATCAGAGAACAGATAAGACAGAGCACATGTTTACCATCAGAGAAGATGGTGTAATCGTCGCATTCGATGACAACAAGAACGAGATGGCGCTGACATTTGATGACTATGTCTACAGATCAGATGTCCAGGGGACCAAGATCGCTGATTCAACTTCCGAGAGATTCTCGTTTGTTCCATTCAAGATCATCTCTGTTACAAACGGTGAGACTCACGTGGTCGTGACTGACAAGAACGGATTCTTCTCCACAAAGGACAGAAGAGCTGCAGGAGACCTCGATGAGGATGAAGACGCAGATACTGCAAGAAAGCAGAATCCGTTCGACGACCTGCTTGAGGCTAAGGATATAAAGACTGCTGATCTTGAGAAGAGATCACAGGATATCCTGCACGGAGTATGGTTCGGCACAGGAGAATTCGGAGACAAGGCTCCTATGAACAGCAAGTTCGGAGCTCTCCCTTATGACTCATATATCCTTGAAGAGATGCCTTGCGAGCATAACGAGGGATATATCCTTCAGAAGTTCTACTTTACAGTAGACCAGAAGAGCCAGAATGGATTTGTAGATCTTGAGACCATCACGGATGATGTCCCTGAGATCGGAACTATAGCTTCTGTTGATGGGAAGAACAAGAACATCAGACCTCAGAAGGAGATCACGCTCGTTGACGTTATAGAGTACAAGAACCTCAAGAAGGGTGAGACCTATACAGCCAAGGGCGTCCTGATGGACAAGGCAACAAAGGCTCCAGTACTCGATATGAACGGAAAGCAGATCACTGCTGAGCAGGAGTTCAAGACATTCATGTCTAATGGCAAGGTCAAAGTCACTTTCACATTCGATGCAACCAGCCTCTATGGCAAGGATACAGTAGTGTTTGAAAAGGTATTCGACAGCGAAGGTCACGTTGCTGCAAGACATGAAGAGATCGATGATGAAGGTCAGACTGTAACCTGGGAGAAGCTGAACCCTAAGTACGAGATGTACAAGATCCGTACTACCAAGGCTCCGTCTGCCGGAGACAAGTACGGCTTCTTTGCACAGGATGAAGTTGAATACGAGGTCCATGTAGAGAACACCGGTAACATCGAGATCACAATGGATGTTACTGACCAGTTCACTCAGAATCCAGAGTACTTCACTGTTCCTGTACTGAAGGATGTTAAGTTCACCGGCAAGGGAACATGGAACAACAAGGGCAAGGATGACAAGGTCGCTAACATCACTCTTAACGTAGGTGAGAAGGCTACAGTCACTTATACAGCTGTTGTAAATGATGAAGCGAAAGCTTATCTCGCAGCTAATGCCAAGGATTCGGACTCTCTTGATGAGAAGAATCACGACACCAACATGGCATACCAGAAGAACAAGACGGACGATAAGGACGGTTACTGGAATACTGCTGAGTGCGTGAACGTAACATATCCTAACCCTGAGAAGCCTGAGGAGCCAGGCAAGCTTGAGCCGAAGAAGGACGTAGCTCAGACTCCTGTTCAGAAGCCTGCCATCGGAACTTCTCTTGCTAACGGCAAGGGCGACAAGACTGTTGCTGCTGCCAAGGATACTCAGCTGATCGATACCATCGCATATATCGGTCTTGATACTTCCAAGTGGTATGTATTCGAGGGAACGCTGATGGTAAAGGACAGCGGTGATCCGTTCGTAGAACACGGCAAACCTGTCACAGTTATGAGTGAGCCGTTCAAGCCGGCAAGACCTGACGGCACAGCCAAGGTCAGCTTCATCATCGATACAACAAACCTTGACGGTAAGGAACTTGTTGCATTCGAGAACTGCTACAGACTGGGTGAGTTCAAGAAGGGCGATGATGTATCCAAGGCGGACAAGACTGTTGTTGCTGACCATAAGGATCTGAACGACGAAGGGCAGACTGTAAAGGTATCCAAGACAGCCAAGAGCGTGCCACCTAAGACAGGAGACAACACCATGCTATGGCTGTACGGAGGACTCTTCATCGCAGCATTCGGAAGCATGCTCACACTTGTAATAAAAGAGTATGTGAGAAGACGCAAACAGGCCAAAGAGGATGCTGAGATGTTTGCCTGATGTTGGCAACAATCAATAGAGAATAACTTATGCGGAGCGGCAATCGATCATGATAGCCGCTCCTTTTGTTATGAGACGAGGAGGAGACAGGGGAAATGAACTACAACAAGAGGAAATTCAACATGGACATCGCTGCAGTCTGCGGACTCAGAGAGGCAGTGATCGCAGATTTCATAAGAGGCCTGCAGGTAACGAGTGATGAAACGACATACAGGCACGGATACTTCTGGGTCAAGTGCACTCAGAAAACTATAACCGTCCATATACCGTTTCTGACTGAGGATATGGTGCGGCACTCAGTCAACAAGCTGGTAGAAAAGGGAATCATGAAGGTCGGAGTATTCAATGATGACAAGTTTGATCATACCTACTGGTACACTTTCACAGCTTACGGTAATGAACTGCTCGATGATAGCAGGTGTTTTGATTGAAGCCAATCCCGGAGACGCCGGGTATGCGGACAATGTGCCCGGATAACTGCAGGTACCGCGACAGACTCGCACCATTCTGCGGATACTGCATGCTGGAGATATTAGGAAGGAAGCAGAAAACGGAGGAAAAAGATGGAGAAATCGATACAGAAATTGCTGGACAAGCTCGGGAAAAAGGGCTTTGACACAGAAAAGAAGGTCAATTCCATAGATATGCAGGTAGCTTTTGAAAATGGCTTTACGACTGACGAAGTAGGAGGGATCCTTGCACTTCAGAAAGCAATAAAAAACCACAGCACATATGCATTCCTGATGGGAGGGGCAGATCAGAAGCCTGAGAAGAAGGAGGTAAAGCGCAATGCAGATGATGGTAGAACCGAAGGAGCCGGAATACGAACCGAGACATATGAAAACGAAGGATATTGAAACTGTTGATCTCAAGCAGCTGAGAGAGCTCGTTGATCAGCTTCCGGAAGGGACTATTCTTTCGGTTAATCTGGAGGAGGTGGCCGATGGGCAGAAAAATGGCTAATCCGAATGAACTTAAGGTGGTAAATGTAAGGCTGGTCAAGGAACCCTCGCTTTACAGTACGGAGAAAATTGCTTCTCCTGAAGATGCAGTCAAGGTCATTGCGAAGGATCTTGCAACATATGACAGAGAGGTATTTGCGGTACTGAATCTCAAGACAAATGGACAGCCGATCAACTTCAATATATGCAGCATCGGGACCCTGGATTCAGCGATGGTAAGCCCGAGAGAAATAATGAAAGCCGCCGTGTTGTCGTCAGCTGCAGCCTGCCTTTTTATCCACAATCATCCTGGCGCGGACCGTGCAGAACTGGTCCCTAGCCAGGAGGATCGGGATGTGACAAAGCGCTTAATGGAAGCTTGCGACGTAATAGGAGTCAGGTTTCTGGATCATGTGATAGTAGGCTCAGGAAACAGCGGCATATACAGCTTCAGAGCCGAAGGCGAGTTAGACAGACTGAGACCGGCACACAGAGAATGGGAAAGATAAGAAGGGAGAAATATATGACAGGAAACAACAGAAACAATAACAACGAGATCACGTTTGAAATCATGGAACACATTGGTGTACTTGATGTGATCGATAACCGTGAAGAGAAGTGGACCAAGGAAGTGAACCTTGTAGCCTGGAACGGTGGCAAACCTAAGATCGACATAAGAGACTGGAATGCTAGTCACGAGCGCATGGGCCGCGGAATCACGCTGACAGAGGAACAATCAATAAAGCTGACCAAGGCTCTTGTAGACAGATACAGAACCAGAGCTAACCAGGAACACGGTACACCCATGAGAGACGACGATTACGCAAGGTAATCATATGGCGACATCATGTATGATAAAATATTGGTGTCGCAAGTACATAGCGACAAATCCGACTTATATCCAAAGGAGCTCCTTTAATGAAAGTGGTTTTAAGCAGAAAGGGATTTGATTCATCAAATGGTGGGATAGTCAGTCCGATATTTGAAGATGGCACCATGATATCTTTTCCTATCCCTAGTGATGATTCTGACAGGTTTTCTGATTTGCATTATAATGGAGTTTCATATTCGGATATTCTTTCTGACTTACACTATAAGGGTGGCAAGTACTGCCATGTGGATCCAGATTTAGATCAAGCCAGAAGAATAACAACTGTAGATGAATGGTCCCCTGCTTTTGGACAGATTGATTCATCTGCGACATATTTGAAGAATATTGGGATAAAAGAAGGCGACTTGTTTCTGTTCTTTGGGAATTTCCATCATGTGGAAAGGATTAATGGGCATTACAGATATACTCGGAGATCAGGAGATTTTTATAAGGACAAAGATTTGCAAGTCGTTTGGGGATATCTTCAAGTAGGAAGAATTATCGATGATCCATCAGAGCAGAAACAATTATGGTGGCATCCGCATTCGATCAAGAATAGAAGAAATAATAAAACCAATGTGATTTTTGAAGCAGCAGAGAAGCTATCATTTGACAAGAATAAACCTGGTGCCGGATTACTGACATTCGATATCAAAAGAGTACTGACTTTAGAGAATAATAATAAGGCAACCTGGAAAATGAACGCTGTTTATGATACTGGACATATACTATGCAACAGAAGAAATTCAGCAAAGAATCCAGACGAAGGGCTTTATTATGCAGGAATATGGCAAGAACTTGGTCTTGCAGAATCTGAGGAGTGTACTGCCTGGGCAAAATCAATAGTGCTGTAACCTGCTTTGGAGAAAATTGATATGGGAAGAACTATTATATAGTTATCCCTGTATTTGATGAGGATGGGGTTACTGAGATAGATCAATTTTGGATATACAATGGTTCAGGTCAGTACAGCCCGGGTAGCAATAGCAAGGCAGTAATAGTTTCGGATCTGACTGGAATGAAAAAAGATGATGCAGTGGAAGCGTTAGAGAAAGCAGGGCTTATATTGGGAAACATAGGGATCGTAGTATCTGATGGTGACAAGGGTACTGTAATTAATCAGGATCCGCCGGTCGGAAGCAATCTCGGGACAGGATCCAAAGTTGATATTACAATAAATGGTGAATGATAAAGCGTACAATCATAATAATCGTAGGAGCGGTGCAAATCTGTACCGCTTTTTATCTATTATTTGAGATTGCTTGTATCAATTTATTTGAGGGGAATAATGAAGCTGTTGACATATATAGATGGCCGGTATATTATATAGATAACCGATATATCGGGAATCTATATAAAGGAGTAGCAGCAAATGGCTTTGGACAAATCATTGGTATCAGGAAGCATGACAATGCTTATACTTAAACTAATCTCTGAGAGGGATATGTATGGCTATGAGATGATAGATACTCTCAGGCAAAGATCAAATCATTCATTTGAACTTAAGGCAGGTACGTTGTATCCGATTCTTCATGGTCTTGAAGAGAAGGGAATGGTCAGATCATATGACAAGGAATTTGCGGGCAAAACCAGAAAGTATTACAGCATAACATCTTCCGGTATGGCACAGCTTGAAGAAAGAACAAAAGAATGGAAAGAATATTCCGATGCTGTTAGGGGAGTACTTGCTCTGGAGGTGTCAGTCTTATGATGGAAGAGTATATACGAATCTTACTGGAACAGATACGCTGCAAGAAGTCTCATAAATACATTGAGTCCGAGATAAGATCACACATAGAGGATCAGATCGAGGAAAACATGAGCCGGGGAATGGATCCTGAAACTGCGGAGCGCATGGCAGTCAATAGCATGGGAGATCCTGTTATGACCGGCACAGAACTCGACATGATACATAGACCGCAGATGAATATAAAATTGATAGTTATGATAGCAGCCATCAGTATTATAGGTGTGCTTATACATTCACTGATGCTTCATGATTCTTTTTTACAGCCAGAGACAGAAATGATATCCGGCCATTATCTTAGGGATGTCATAATAGGACTCTGCGTCATGACCGGGATATGCTTTGTGGACTATTCGGTGATAGCAAGGTTCTCAAAACTTATCGGCGGAGCAATTATCGCTTTAAAAATACTGCTGATCGTTAAGAGCCTGATTGAAGTCAATAGCGCTGTGAAATGGATTGGCTATGGTGGGATCTGGATGTCATGGCTGCTCTTTGACATGATATATATCCCGATATTCGGAGCGATAGTTTACAAGAACAGCAGGCAGGGACGCAAGGGGTTGATCAAAAGCTTCATGTGGATGTACATACCTGTATTTCTGGAACTACTGTCTGCCAATATGACATGTGCATTGATTATGCTGATATCAATGACTGCACAGATGTATTTGGCTATTAGAAAGGGCTGGTTCGGAGAAAGTTATAAAGCCGCGATAACTGCATTAGTGTCCGGAGATGTCGCGACACCTTCAATTGCAGCTTCTGTTGTCAAAGCTTTTGGCAGTGTTTTCCCAACGAATACATTCAATTTATATAGGGATATAGTAGCTGGCTTTATCGCAAATGATGAGAGGAACTACATAACGGGCATGCTGAGGACTATCAACAAAGCAGCGCTTCTTTTTGGAGACAGCAGCAGTGAGCTAAGCAATAGTATGCCTGCAGCTGATAACCAGTACATGTTGACATATATAAACTGTCACTATGGGATTATGGTTGGAATTGCAGTTTGTTTACTAATAGGATGGAGTCTCTTCTATATGTTCAGAAGCTTAATAAAACAGAATAATCAGCTGGGCTTGATCGTGGGCACTGGATGCTTGATGATCTTCATCCTCAATCTCGCTCTCAATATTCTGATCAACTTAGGCGCTTTCCCAATCATGGAGTGCTGGATACCGTTTATTTCAGCAGGCGGCAGCTGTATAGTCTTATCTTACGCCTTAACAGGAATACTTTTGAGTATTTACCGATATAAAAATGTGTATCCTTCCGATGTAGATGTAAAGATGCCAAAACTCAAGTTGTTGCTTGAGCAATAAAACAAGATCTTATAGCCGCCGGAACGATTGATCTTCGTTTCGGTATTAGTTGCATGATGCGGCGAAACCAGAGGATAAGACCATATCTGCAAAAATCTTATAATTCTGAATTATCCTTAACATCATATAAAAAACACACTGCCATTATTATAAGTGCTACAATGGGCAAGGGGATGCAGCAAACAACTGTTGCTCCCCTTGTTGCTTTAGAGGCTTTCTGCCAAAATGTAAAACGTATGTAAAACGCTGCTTGCGTGACTGCAGGCAGTGCTAGATATACAATCAGGATGGAAGATAATGGCTGAACAGGAAAAGAAAACTGTGGACATTGGTCAGAAGATATATGAGATACGAAAATCAGAAGGGTTGAGCCAGACTGAATTCGCTGAGAAATTTCATGTGACGAGGCAAACGGTCTCTAACTGGGAACACGGCAAGAACTACCCTGATATGGAGATTTTGATAAAAATCAGCGATGAGTATGGCATCACTTTCGATGAGTTGATAAAGAGTGACAAAGAGTTGATCAGATCGATTGACCGTAATCGTAGAGTCGCATCAAAAAGCATGCTGATATTCGCAGTGCTCGGAGTGCTGGTTATTGGAGCCGTCCTTATAAAACTGATGCCGGGAATAGTATCAAGATTCTACTATGATCCAACTAAGATAGTTGCAAAAGCTACAGATGAGGATGGAGGCTATTATGAAACGACCAGACTCGAAATGGACGCAAGAGTGTACAGTGAATTGTATCTTCCACAACTGAAGTATGAATATGTGGAGGCATATCCGCTGGGATACGGAAAGTATGATTTTACACTTGAGGAAGGGATCCGTATAGAGCCTGCAAAGGAACATGAAGTGTCCGGACGCATAGAAAGGAATACCATTCAGATTTATGACCCGGCAGAATTCAGATCCTCTGATATAACATTCGTGCGCGATGTTGAGACCGATGGGGACATACGTGAAGAGATGCGCTGGATATGAAAATGAATTGTGGGATGAACTATATTCGTAAAAAAGGATAAGATGAAAAAGCACTTGCCGCATCTATGGGCGGCAAGTGCTTTTTTTGGATCATATTCCGTTAATTAAGTGCTACAGGATCCCAGCCGTAATCTTTGTAATAATCAATGCCGAGTCCGTTGCTGAGTACGTAATCGT
>Ga0256404_1001414_pt1 | contig 58041 bp, 45 predicted proteins | sample RumenRJG_01DNA_FD_185990 | JGI IMG/M metagenome (GOLD analysis project Ga0256404, IMG submission 185990) | Bovine rumen microbial communities from Lethbridge, Alberta, Canada - RJG_01 | ecosystem: Host-associated > Mammals > Digestive system > Stomach > Rumen | place: Canada: Alberta | collected... | reverse complement strand
TACTTTTGCCCATGGTTACGTTTGATTTTGTTTCGCGACTACAAAGGTAACCATAAGGGCTGACACCGAATCTGGTATCAGCCCTAATTTTATTCTAATGACGAAAGTTTAGCGGACAGTAATAGTTTTTTTTAGGTAGTTATACGCAATTTGCCCCATTGCTAATGTGTCCCCTCTCCTAACCTCACCCCTATCCCCTCTCCAATGGGCGAGGGGGACTTTAGGTGTCAATAGGGATGTTAATAAACGAAAGTCTTCTCGGTCTTTCCCTTGTAGGTGTTGATGGTTATTGTCAGTGTGTCGCCCTTGGCAGGTTTCACGGGCAGACGGTAACTGGCAATGCTCAGAAATAGTTCGGCACTGTAATACTCGGGAACACCGTTCTGCGCATGCAAAAGGGTGAGCGAATAGTGGCGGTGCCCTTCGCTGTCTGTGGTTATCTCGTTGCACATCAGTCCTATGCTCTGCTTCTCGTCAACGCCCTCGGCAACACCTGTTTTTACAGAAAGTCCCAAGTTGATATATCTTCCTTCGCGACTCATCCATGCACTGTTGAAGACGACGGGGTCTGTCTGCTGTTCCTTAACATCGTCTTTCATTCGTACTGATGGGGTGGGGACACTGGTGAGGGATATCGCACCCACCTCGATTCCCGCCTCTGGTACATTATAATATAATAGAGCGCGATAGAGTGAGTCGGGCGTTGCTGCCCATTTAGCGGTGCGTTTTGGTGAGAGCACGAGCGAATCGCCATCGTCTGTTATAGCGCAGTACAACTCTCCCGCGCCGTCGGTGCGAGTTTCAACGAAGTCGGCACGCATCATGCTGTACTTACCGTCCCCCGAGTCGTATGTCTCGGTGGCGCAGGCGGCAAGGAGCAAGGCTATTGCCAAGAAACATTGAACTTTGAACATTGAACTTTGAGCATTTTTGTGCAATTCACTAAACCATAACCTTTCCCAGATGGTTGCGAAGCGGATTGGCATACATCGTCAGCATGCGCTCGCGAAGGAACGGGATGTCCTTGTCTTCGAGGTCTATCTTGTCGAGTTGCCCTTGCATGTATGCCTCAAACTGCTTGCGGTCAGCCTCTGTGTATTTCCCTTCGGTGGCGAACGATGTGCCGTCGAGCATGTCGGAAGCGATGTAGTTTGAGGGATAGAGTCGGTAGTTGCGGTGGATTTCGCTGTCGATGTGAGCCGCCACGATGTCGAAGAACTCTGTCTTAGGTGTGTCGGCGGGCAGTTGCTTCAGATATTCGTCGATGCATGGTGCGCAATGGTAGTGCACATGTCCCTTGAATCCCATTATTCCTGTCTGCATGCTCACCACGTCGTCGTCTTTCCCCTTCTTCCATTCGGGGTTGTCGCGGCGCAGTTGGAACTCGCGTGCCTTGAGGAAGTCGCATGGGTCGAACTCGTAACTTATTGCCAGTGGCACGATGTGCAGTTGCTGCAGTCGTTCCGACGGTGTCCCTGTTCCGCCCATCGCCATCATCTTCAGTATTGCGGGTTGTGTGCGGTCGTCGCTGTCCTTGGCCCTTCCCTCGCGCTGCGCTATCCACACGTTGTCGTTCTTCTCGCTTATCACGAAGTGCATATACTCGGAGAGCCGCTTGCTAGCCATCAGCATTTCGCGTGGCTGCAGCGAGCGTTCCACGATGAACGACTTGTTGATGCGCACGAGGTCTTTCACCCATGGCAGCGACAGCAGGTTGTCGCCGATGGCAATCTCGCATGTTGTCTTGAATCCGGCATCAACCAATAGTTTGTCGAGCAGTGCCGAGTCGAGAACTATGTCGCGGTGGTTGCTCACGAAGGTGAAACGTTTGTTCACGTCTATCGCCTCCACGTCGATGTCGATGCCGAGGCTGGCTTTTGACATAAGCGTCTCGAGGAAGTCGTAGCAGAAAGCGAGTTGGAACTCCATGCTTGTCTTGCAGGCGCGCATCTTCTGCTCAAGAGCCTCGAAAGGCACCTGCGGATAGAGCATTCCCACCACTGCGCGGAACTGCGGGTTGGCAACAAGCCGGTCGTAGGCGGCCGGCAACTCCTCTGGTTGGAAGGGACGTATTGCGTCGAAGTCGGAAATGTTCATGGTGATGGGTGTTAGTGATGTTTATTTAAACTGGTTTTCTACGATGTCTGTGAGCACGTCGGTGATGTTGAGACCTGCCGCACGCACCTGCTGCGGAATGAAACTTGTGGCTGTCATTCCTGGTGTAGTGTTCACCTCAAGCATAGATATGCTCTGGTCTTTGCCGATGATGTAGTCAACGCGTATGATGCCGTTACAGTGCAGTATGTCGTAGATGTGGCTTGTCAGTTGTGCGGCGCGCTTTGCCGTTTCCTCTGGTATGCGTGCCGGCGTAATCTCCTGCACTTGCCCGTTGTACTTCGCGTCGTAGTCGAAGAACTCGTTCTTCGTTACCACCTCCGTGGCAGGGAAGATAACCGTCTTCTCACGTGTCTTATAACATCCCACGGTGATTTCTGTTCCTTCGAGCATGCTCTCCACCATCACGTCGTCGCTCTCCATGAGCGCTTTGCGGATGGCAGGGGCCAACTGGTCCTTGTTCTTCACCTTCGACACGCCGAACGAAGAGCCGTCGGCAGCAGGCTTCACAAAGCACGGCATGCCTATCTTCTCGTCAATCTCGTCGTCGGACACCAGTTCCTCGTAGCCCTTGCGTATGAGCATCGACTCTGCCACCTTTACGCCGTAACTGCGCAGATACTGATTGAGCACGAACTTGTCGAAGGTCATAGCCTCTACGAGCACGCCGCTGGTGGAGTAGGGCAGGTGAATCAGTTCGAAGTATCCCTGCAATATACCGTTCTCACCCGGTGTCCCATGTATGGTAATGTATGCGTAGTCGAACATTACGAGTTTCCCTTCTTCCTTGAACGAGAAGTCGTTGCGGTCGATGGGTGTCCTTGTTCCGTCGTGGAGATTGACATACCATTCAAGTCCGCGCATTTCTACAATCCATACGTTGTAGCGTTCTTTGTCGAAAAAAGAGTAAAGTCCTTGTGCAGAGCGCATAGAAACGTCGTGCTCTGACGAATCTCCGCCACAAACGATGGCGATGTTTCTTTTAAGGTTTTTCATTATTTGTTTGTTGTTTATTTTAGTAAGGAGTTTAGAAGTTCGGGAGTGCAGGAGTTTGGAAGTTCAGAAGTTTTGGAGTTCTGACGTAAGTTACTGATTCTGCAGCCGTGCTCTCCATTTCTCTATCAGTTGTTGCATGTCCTCGGGCAGCGGGCTTGTGAAGTCCATTTGCTTTCCTGTCGCGGGGTGGACGAATCCCAGTGTTCGCGCGTGCAGTGCCTGTCGCGGACACAGGGCGAAGCAGTTGCGTATGTATGCCTTGTATGATGCCGTACGCTCGCCCCTGAGTATCTCGCAGCCTCCATATCGTTCGTCGCTGAACAGCGGATGGCCGATGTGCCGCATGTGTGCTCTTATCTGGTGGGTGCGCCCCGTTTCGAGAATACATTCCACCAGTGTGGTATATCCGTAACGTTCCATCACGCGGTAGTGGGTGACGGCGGGCTTGCCGATGCCCGAGTCCTTGGGGAAGACATCCATGCGGAGACGGTCGCGCACGTCGCGTCCTATGTTCCCTTCAATCGTTCCCTCGTCCTCAACGAAGTTTCCCCATACCAGTGCGTTGTATGAGCGGTGGGTGGTCTTGTTGAAGAACTGCACTCCCAGTCGGCTCTTTGCCTCTGGTGTTTTTGCCACCACGAGGAGTCCGCTGGTGTCCTTGTCAATGCGATGAACCAGTCCCACCTCGGGGTCGTTAGGGTCGTATGACGGCATGTTGCGCAGATGCCATGCCACGGCATTTACCAGTGTGCCGTGATAGTTGCCGCATCCTGGATGGACCACCATTCCTGCGGGCTTGTTTATCACCATCAGATGGTCGTCCTCGTAAACCACATCGAGCGGAATATCCTCTGGCTCGATGGTGTCGTCGTAGCGCGGACGGTTGAGCATCAGCGTCACCACGTCGCCCGGCCGCACCTTATAGTTGCTCTTGACGGGCCGCTCGTTGACGTGGATGAATCCCGCCTCGGCAGCCTTCTGTATGCGGTTGCGGCTCTGGTGCTGCATGCGCTCGGTGAGGAACTTGTCAATCCTCACGGGCACCTGTCCCGCATCTGCCACCAGGCGGAAGTGCTCGTATAGTTGACCGTCCTGTTCTTCGTCGGGCGACTCCTGTATGTCGTCGAGCGGTTCCTGCTCTTCAAAATCCTTATACATCGGGAACTGTTACCTCTTGGAACTGATCTACATCGCCCGACGGTGCCGGTGCGGCAGGCTCTGCCGGCTCGTTGCCGCTGCTCTGCTCCACCTCGCCGTTGTTTATAGTTGAAGAGTCGTTGGGCTCTTCTTCGTAATAATATTCGTAGTATGAGTCGTCGATGACCACCGAGTCGCTGGCATCGCGCATACCGTTGCCCACCTGTATTATGAGGATGTCCTCGACAGACACTTTCTGTCCGCTTACGATGCTCTTGCCGTTGCACAGCACACCGTAAACCCAGTCGCGCTCGCCGTTGACATACATCGGCTCGCCCACCTTGAATCCCATTGATATGAGTTTCACTCGTGCCGTGCGGTACGAACTGTTGTCGATGATGTCAGGCAGGGTGAGCATTGGCGTGTCAGAGTTTATCACGAGATAAATGACGTGGCCCGACTTCACTATCTTGCCTGCCTGTGGCGTTTGCTCAAGGATGCAGTCTGGCGGCAGGCTCTTCACGTAGCCGGTGTCGCTGACAACAACCTTCAGTCCTGCCTTGTCAAGAATGTTCTCTGCATCGGCAAACGACTTATGCTTGACGTCGGGGATTACGATTTTCTCGCCGTGATGAGTGTACAGGTCGAGGCCATAGCGCACGCCGATGGCGACAAGAGCCAGCACTGCAATCATCGCGAAAATGTTTCCCCAGAGGTAGAAACTGAATATTTTCTTGAAAAATTTAGATACTGTCATTGTGGTTGTATTTCAAGGGCAAAGGTAACATAAATAGATGAAAGTAGCAAAAAAAACACAAAAAAACAGGAAGAAGCAGCCCTAAAACGCTTGCATCTCCCTGTTTTTAACTTTAATACAAAGTTAGAATGGCTTATTTGCCATGATGTTCGTCAGATACTGTCAACTTCTTGCGGCCCTTAGCGCGACGAGAAGCCAGCACGCGGCGACCGTTCTTTGTAGCCATACGCTCACGGAAACCGTGCTTGTTCACTCTTCTTCTGTTGTGGGGCTGAAATGTTCTTTTCATCTTTCTTATCTATTTATTTTGTTGTTATTTCTTGAGATTTGCTCATTTGCGGGGTGCAAAATTACTCATTTCTTTTTAATTACCAAAGAAATATGCGAAATTTAGTATCAACTTTTATGTTTTTTTCTAATTTAGCGTGAATAGCGCGGCATTATTTGACGGGAAAATATGCATAAGAAAGATGTGAGTCTGGTCATCTAAGCCGTAAGAAGACTCTCTCGTTCTTGCCTCCTACAACAGCAGCGACATGATTACAGGCGGTATGGGTCCGTCAGTCGTATATGTTATGTTGCCCACGTATGTGCTGTTGCCGTTATATAGGTGCTTGCCGTCCCAAGTGCAGAGTATGTTTCCTACGTATGTGGTGTTGCCGCGAAACAAGTTTTTGCCGTTCCACGTGAAGAGAACATTGCCCACATAGGTGGAGTTGCCCTGATAGATGCACTTCCCGTCCCATGTTAAGAGGATATTGCCCACATAGGTGGTGTTACCCTGATATAGGTGTTTGCCGTCCCATGTATAAACCACGTTGCCCACGTATGTGCTGTTGCCGTGATAAATCCTCGTGGCATTAACTGTTGCGACAATTGCAAGCATCGCAAGAATCATAGAAAGTCTTTTCATCATCATTCTAAGTTTTAAAGGTTAACTCAATATTTATTACTCGCCTGAAATCTTATTGCCCCAGAATGTTCCCATGAAACAGTAACTCCCGAAGGAGTCTTCTATGATATAGGCAAAGGGATGGTCTGCATAGAAGTATGCCTTTGTAGGATTCATCGTCTCACTCAAAGTGGCAAATGAACTTGACGTTAAGGCACCTGCTCTCGTTCCGTCTTCGTCCAGAATGACTCTGGTCTTTTGTATGATATCCTTAATAATCATCGGCTCTGGTTGTATCTTGTTCAACTCAGCAGATTCAGTGAACATCCTGCCGACTCCCAACGACGAGAGATAATCGTTTGCAATGAAAGAGTATTCAACCCCAAACTTGGGTATCTTGACATAGACAATGTCATAAGACTTTAACTGTCCTTTGGCAGTCCTGAGTTTCTCGCCGTCAAGCGACTGAAGCAATGCCTTAAGTCCATCGACCTTCTTGGGAAGGATGACGTAGAGCCGATAGCCGCCCACATAGGGTATTCTGAGTAAAGAGAAGTCTTTAATTTCCGCATAGGAAAAGAGTTTCTCACTTTCCGTCATGTTCATCATGCTTACTTTGGCACTTGTCCCACCATGGAAAGGTTCCGCCTTCGTGTCCTCTTTATAAAACTTCTGAGCCCATCGCCCATTGAAGAAGTTTGCCACCAGCAAGTTAGCCGACCTGTCGTCTCGCTGTGTGAGGGGGAAACTGCTGAGCAATCCATCTGTTTGCTTAGCGCACCACTCGTCTATCTTACGCTGACAGTCGGCATCGACATCTCCTTTGATGATGCCGGCAGAATAGTCATCTTCCAGAACTTTCTGGAACGACTTGTCTATGTCAACATGCTTTCCTGCCTGGAATATAGTGGCTGTACGCATATATGACGAGGGACCATCTTCTTTGTTCTCAGTGATTCTCTCCTGACCTTTCATCAGTATTCGGCAGAGTTTGTTGACACGGTCGATATCTGTTGTGTCTATGCTTAGGGCATTGCATATTTCCTGTCGGGTACGACCAGACGCACCATTATTGATGATATTCAAAGAATAAAACATTCCAATGGTGGAGACAAAGACATTCTTTTTCCCTTCGTCATCGGCAATCTTCCTGAATAATTTGATGGAGAACTCATTGCCTTTGCTTACTATGTTCTCCTGTTCCTCATTCAACCAGAATGTTGTCTGGTCCTCTTCTATACCTATCGCATCCTCCACCACATCCTTTACCTTTTGTAGCGTGCCTTTGCATCCCGTCAACATTGTTAACAGGCAGAGTGCACCCAGGATGACTGTTATTTTTAAATGACTGTTCATGTTCATATTCTTTTGTTTTCTCCTGCTGCAAATATAATGATAATAAAGGGAATTTGCAAACTTTATCGCTCTCAATCACATGAAAAACGTTCAAAATTATAGGTAATTATATGCTGTTTGACCCTACTATGGATTGTATTCCGTAAAATGCCTTGCCGACAATCGTTTTTTACTTCGGCCTGCGATCGTTGGTTCCCCGCCCATGCAGGGGAGGGGAAAGGGGTGGGGTCGGTAATTAAAGGAAGGAGATAAATGGAGTTATGTGTAGAAAGACACTGACCCCACCCCTGCCCCTAGGCCTCACCCCTGCCCCCTCTCCAAAGGGCGAGGGGAACTTTAATGGGCGGGGAGTCGTTTGCAATGGGGTCTGATAGTATATAGTTGCCAAAATTATAAGTGTTTTTCCGTACTTTTTACGTAAAAAGGAGGCGAAGTTACTATCACTCGGCATAAAAAAGAACAAATTCTTTTGTTCTGCGCTCGTTTTTTCGTAACTTTGCACCCCGAAAGGAAATAATACAATTAAAATAGTTATGATTAATTCACAAGACATTAAGAAAGGAACAGCCATCCGTATGGACGGTGGCATTTGGGTATGCATTGAGTTCCAGCATCGCAAGCCAGGTAAAGGCAACACAGTAATGAACACCAAACTGAAGAACGTTACCGACGGCCGCGTGCTTGAGCGTACCTTCCAGGTAGGTTTCAAACTCGAGGATGTGCGCATCGAGCGTCGTCCTTATCAGTTCCTCTACAAAGAAGGCGATGACTACATCTTCATGAATCAGGAGACTTACGACCAGGCTCCTATTGCTAAGGACCTCGTGACAGGTGTTGACTTTATGAAAGAGAGCGACATCGTGGAAGTGGTTTCTGACGCTGACACCGAGACAATCCTTTTCGCAGAAATGCCAGTGAAGACTGTGCTCCGCGTAACTCACTCAGAGCCAGGCATCAAGGGCGACACCGCAACAAACGCTACAAAGCCTGCAACACTGGAGACTGGCGTGGAAATCCGCGTGCCTCTCTTCATCAATGAGGGCGACCTTGTACAGGTGGATACCCGCGACGGTTCTTATCTGCAGCGCATGAAGGAGTAATAAAGAATTAAGAAGGTTGAATTACGAATTTTGATGTGTCACTTCGTGAGTGAAAAGGAAGAAGTGAACTGAATACGTAATTCAGCCTTTTTTCGTATCATCATGGTAAATCTATGAGTGATTTTGGGATATTAATGCAGGAGAAATGTATGGCATTTGCTATTCGTATAGTGAATTTGTGCCGTTACCTTAACGAGGAAAAACACGAATACAGAATAGCCGATCAACTGTTCCGCAGCGGCACAAGCATTGGAGCCAACTACGCGGAAGCGCAATGTGCCATTAGCAAGAAAGACTTCAGGTCAAAGGTTTACGTCGCCCTGAAGGAAAGTAACGAGTCTTTATTCTGGCTTGACCTGCTGAAAAATACGGGAGTCTTAGAGCAGAGACTATATGACTCCATCTATCCAGACTGCGAAGAACTGAAGAAACTCCTCGTATCCATAACGAAATCCTCATCAGAAGAACCTACTTCATAATTCACCCCTCATAATTCACCCCTAAAAATTCACCCTTTAACACTTGCCGAAGGCAATACCTCAAAATTCAACCTTCAAAATTCATCCCTCATAATTCACCCCTAAAAATTCACCCTTTAACACTTGCCGAAGGCAATACCTCAAAATTCAACCTTCAAAATTCATCCCTCAAAATTCATCCCTAAAAATTCACCCCTTAACACTTGCCGAAGGCAATACATCAAAATTCACCCTTCAAAATTCATCCCTAAAAATTCACCCCTTAACACTTGCCGAAGGCAATACTTCGTAATTCAACCTTCAAAATTCAACCTTCATATGTTTTTCTCTTTTATCATCCCCGTTTTCAATCGCCCCGACGAGGTGGCGGAGTTGCTCGAGAGTCTCACGCAGCAGAGCGTGAAGGACTTTGAAGTGCTGATAGTGGAAGACGGGAGCAGCGTGACATGCGAGAAGGTCTGCAAGAAATATGAAGGAAAACTCGACCTTCATTACTTCAAGAAGCCGAACAGCGGACCGGGACAGACGCGCAACTACGGTGCGGAACGCGCACGCGGTGAATACCTTATTATATTAGACAGCGATGTGGTGGTGCCTGAGGGCTATCTCGCCGCTGTCAGCAAGGAACTGGAAAACAACCCAACAGAGGCTTTCGGAGGTCCAGATGCCGCCCACGACTCTTTCACTCCTACCCAGAAGGCCATCTCATATTCAATGACATCGTTCTTCACCACCGGCGGCATTCGCGGCGGGAAGAAAGGTCTCGACAAGTTCTATCCGCGCTCGTTCAATATGGGCGTGCGCCGCGATGTATATCTGAAACTTGGCGGTTTTTCTAAGATGCGCTTCGGCGAGGACATCGACTTCTCCTATCGCATCGTGGAGGCGGGCTATCGTCCACGTCTCTTCCCCGATGCCTGGGTGTGGCACAAGCGGCGCACCGACTTCCGCAAGTTCTTCCGCCAGGTGTATAACAGCGGCATAGCGCGCATAAACCTTGAGAAACGTCACCCCGGAACACTGAAACTGGTGCACCTGCTGCCCACCGTGTTCACCGTAGGCGTGATAGTGCTTGTACTGATAGCGGCAGTGGCGCGCGCGCTGATTTACTATGACGCAGCCCGCTGGCACACATGGTATATGGTGTGTCTTGGAGCCCTGTCGCCAATAGTGCTCTACAGTCTCGTAATACTTATCGACTCCACACGCAAGAACCGCAGCCTGAAGGTGGGCTTGCTCTCGGTTCCCGCCGCGTTCACCCAACTCATGGGTTACGGCTTCGGTTTCATTGAGTCGTGGTGGAAGCGTTGCGTGCTGAAGAAAGACGAGTTTCAGGCATTTGAGAAGACGTTCTATAAGTGATTCTTAAACAAATTAGGTTGAAAAAGTTATCTTTTTCAACTTTTTTCTTTATTTATCGCCGTTTTTGTTGTATTTTTGCAGCAAATATTAATCAAGTATGATAGAACCTATGATTTACGTCACCTAATAATGTTTATGTTTTATGGCTCAAGACGTGTAATGATAAGGTCTATTAATCGCAATTATTAAAACTTATCAAGAAAAATGAGAAACAAATTCAAACTGTCAGCATTGGCTATTGCCGCCATGATGTGCGTACCTGTTATGGGTCAGGTTACTATCAAAGGCATCGTGAACAACAACCGTTATGATGACGGCGACCAGTTAGAGAACAAGTCGAAATACGTAGGGTACTTGCCTGCGTCGTTAGATCCCGCAGGTGTGGGCAAGGCTATCTTCGCATCGAAGAACGGCATGTACGAGATGGAGGTGAACACCACTAAGATAGAACCCGTTCAGTATCCTAACATTCCTGTCAGCGAATACTACAGCGGCGGCACATTCACCGACCCCGAGAAGGCGCTGCTTGTTAATGGCTTCAACAACATGATGGGTAACTCAGGCGCACTGTATGCCAACGGCGAACTGTGGACGGTGTACTGCCGCGACTATCAGTCGTCAGAGCCCGAAGACATGTTCGTGGCACGTCATTGGGATGCCACGACAGGCAAGATGCTCAAGGAGTTCCCGCACTACAGCGAGGACAAGGTGCTGGAGTCGGCGGGCATGGCCTTCAATCCCATTGACAACCAGATATATGGTCTCTTCTATGTGACAAGAGCCGACCTCCCAGAGGACATCACCAGCGACCCCGACTATTTCGTCGATGAGGACGACCAGTATGAGGGACGCAGCGGACAGGATGCAGGCTATGCCATCGGAAAACTGAACACCGAGACAATGGAGGTGACACTCATCACGAAAGGACTCTACTATTACAACTTCGTGACCTTCGCCATCAATTCCGAAGGACGCGCCTTCGCGCTGACCAGCGGCGGCACATCGGGAGTGACGGTGAGCGACGACGACGACCATCTTGTGGACATGTACGGCAATCTCACAGGAGCACAACTCATAGAGTTCAATCTCGAGACTGGCAACATGATAGGTCAGGAAGTGGAGCGTACCGATGCTTATGGCGAGACTTACACCAGTTACGAGCCGCTCGTGGGCGCCACAGGCTATGCGTCGCAGTACCGCCGTCAGGCAGCATGCTTCGCCAAGAGCGACCCCAACAAGATGTACTGGAACGGATACGTGAACAGCGGTAAGGGTATCGGCGCTGGCGGCTCATGGACCTCGCTGCCCGATAAGGAATGGCGCACCAATGGCAAGTATGACACCGCTCTCTACGAGGTTGACATCACCACGGGCAAGGCAACGCGCCTGGCAAAGATACAAGACCGCTACGCCTTCTCGTGCCTTTGGGTGGAGGGCGACGACAACAGTGACGGTCAGGACATCATAAACACTGGAATCCAGAACGTGAACAACGACCGACTGCCCCAGAGCGATGCCCGCTATAACATCGCAGGACAGCGTGTTGACGACTCATACAAAGGCATTGTAATACAAAACGGAAAGAAGAGAATCGTCAAGTAATACTCTTCAGTTTAGAACTGAGAGTTTAGAGTTATGATTACTATCCTGCTCGGTATTTAAACGACATGACATGACTCTAAACTCTCATCTCTAAACTAAACTAACAGAATGGAAGTGAACAAAGGTAATCAAAACTCTAAACTCTCATCTCTAAACTCTAAACTAAGTATCAATCAGTGGGCAGAGGAAGACCGTCCGCGAGAGAAACTGGCCGCGATGGGTGCGGAGTCGCTGACGAATGCGGAGTTGCTGGCTATACTCATCGGCTCGGGCAACACAGAGGACAGTGCCGTTGACCTTATGAAAAGAATACTCAGCGACTGTGACAACAGTCTGAACGCGCTGGGGAAGATGAGCATCAAGGAACTGATGGACTATAAAGGCATCGGCGAGGCGAAGGCGATAACCATACTTGCGGCGTGCGAACTGGGCAAGCGCAGGCAGAGCGAGGAGGTGGCGCAGCGCAAGGACCTCGGCTCGGCACTCGCCATCTATCAGTTCATGCGCCCCAAGATGCAGGACCTCGACGTGGAGGAGGCGTGGGTGGTGCTGCTCAACCACAACTACAAACTGATAAAGGCGGAGCGCATCTCGCGCGGAGGAATCACCGAGACGGCCGTCGACGTGAGGCTGATAGTGAAGTCGGCGGTGCTTAACAACGCTACGATAGTGGCGCTCGTGCACAACCATCCCAGCAACAACACACGCCCCAGCAAGGACGACGACCGCCTCACGGAGCGCGTAAAGAAAGCATGCGAGGTGATGAGGCTTTACATGCTCGACCACGTAATCGTCACCGACGGCGCATACTACAGCTACCGTGAACAAGGCAGGCTTTAACTATAATCAATGATATGCTTGGCACAATCGTAAACACCATCTGCATCATCGCCGGAAGCACGGCAGGCAGCATCATGCGGCGGCGCATAGACCAGACCATACAGACAGCGCTGTTCAATGCCATGGGCATCGTGACGCTTGCCCTGGGTGCCAACATGGCAGTGCAGAACCTGCCCAAGAGTGAGTATCCTGTTCTCTTCATCGTGAGCATAGCGCTCGGTTCGGTAATCGGTTTCAAACTCGACATTGCAGGGAAAATAGAACGTTATGCCGCACGCCATAACGCATCGCGACTCGCTGAGGGACTGACCACCTCGTGCCTGCTCTACTGCATCGGCACGCTGAGCATCGTGGGACCTGTCTTGAGCGCAGTTTACGGCAACAACACCTACCTTTACACCAACGCCACTCTCGACCTCGTGAGTTCGGCTGTGTTTGCAGCCACCTACGGGTGGGGCATCATGCTCGGTGCCCTTGTGCTCTTCTGCTGGCAAGGGTCCATATATGCCGTGGCATATTTCCTCAACAGCAGCGACTTCATTCCCGAAGCACTGATGGCAGAACTGTCTATCGTGGGCGGTATGCTGCTCATCTCTTCGGGACTTGCTATACTAAACATCAAGGACTGCAAGACCATAAACATGCTGCCGTCGCTCCTTTTCCCCGTACTCTTTTTTATCATCAAGTCGTTCTTCTGACCGTCTTTTGCCAGAAGTTCCTATAGGAGGTGACGTGTCCTCACGTCACAAAAAACGCGTAAAGTGACGCGAGACACGTCACCTCCTAATTTGACTGCAAAGTAAAATAAACTATTTTGGTGGGTAAAATAGCCTATTTTACTTACCAAAATAGCCTATTTTACCCACCAAGACAATTCTAAGTGGCTATTATTTCACTACGAAGTCGAATGACTTCAGGTCGCTGTCGAGCGACGAGGTGCCGTAGAGCAGACGGTAACGGCCTGGACGTACAGAGAGTTCGTCGATGTTCTCGTCGTAGTACTCGAATGCCTCGCCGTCGAGTTTGATGGTTGCCGTCTTTGTCTCTCCTGGCTTGAGCGACAGTTTCTGGAAGCCCTTCAGGGCCTTGATTGGCGCTCCCGGGTCGTCGAGAGCCTCTACGTAAACCTGCACTGTCTCTGTTCCCTCGCGCTTGCCGGTGTTGGTCACTGGCACGCTTACGGTCACCGAGCCGTTTTTCTTCATCGACTTCTTCGACAGTTTGCCCTTACCCACGCTGAACGTGGTGTAACTCAGACCGTAGCCGAAGGCATACTGAGGCTGGCCGGTGAAGTAGCGGTAGGTGCGGTTCTTCATAGAGTAGTCCATGAAGTCGGGCAGGTCGGCGGTGGAGCGATAGAACGTTACGGGCAGTTTTCCGCCAGGGTTATAGTCGCCGAGGAGCACCTCTGCCAGTGCCTTTGCACCTCCCTGGCCGGGATACCATGCCTGCAGCAGTGCGTCATACTGTCCCTCCACGCTGCCGAAGGCTATTGCCGAGCCGCTGCAGTTGACGAAGATGACTGGCTTGCCTGTCTGGTGCATTGCTCTGAGCAGCATCTGCTGCACCTTAGGCAGTTCGATGTCGGCCTTGTCGCCGCCTTCGCCCTCCATACGTGCTGAGATTCCGCCGATTATGACGATAGCGTCTGCCTTGCTGCACTCGCCTGCGAGGTCGGTGAAGTCGGCCAGTCGTCGCTCGCAGATGTCGCCATTGAGCATTGCGAACTGTCCGTTGCCGCGACGGTATTCAATCTCCACGTCGTATGTCTTGCCCTGCTCAACGGGGAATCCCTTGTATTCCACCCTGCGTCCGAAGCCGAAGCCACGGCGCGGTCCGCCTTTCGACTCTTCAATCACCTCTCCATTGACGCGCAGAACGTAGCCGTTGTCGGTGGTGAGAGTGTATTTCATTTCGCCAGTGAATGTGGCTTTATATTGTCCGCTTACGCGTACTGAGAGCGAGTCGTTGTTGATGCCCTCGGCAAATCCCCATGCACCGAAGGTTGAGAAGTTCAGAGTGGTGTAGTAGTCGGTGCGTGCCGGCTCGCCACGCAGTTCCTTGTTGTTCCACATCTCCACCTTCACGCCGCGGCCGTCGTTGAAGTCCTGCAAGTGGTGAACGGTGTTATACTCGTCGTTCAGTTCGCAGGCTTTATTGTAAATGATATTGGTGCCGGGCAGCGCTGCCTTGATGCCGTCGAGCAGCGAGTGCTGGTGAGCCTCGGTGGGCGTTCCGCCGTAGTTGCCGTTCAGCAGTTCCACGTCGGCGGCATTGGGCCCCACCACTGCCAGTGTCTTGATGTCTTTCGAGAGAGGCAGCACTCCGTTGTTGTGCAGCAGCACCATTGACTCGCGCGCTGCCTGTGTTGCCAGTGCGTCGTTTGCCTCACTGCTGATGACGTTCTCGCCGAGTTTAGCCCAAGGCAGCATTTCGGCGGGGTCGAACATTCCCAGTTCGAAACGTCCCATCAGCGTCTTGCGCAGGTGACCATCGAGGTCTTCCTCCTTGATGAGTCCGCGTTTCAGTCCGTCGGTGAGACACATGAACACCTTGCCGCACTCAAGGTCGGTGCCGTTGAGCACTGCATCGACGCTTGCCGACAGCGGGTCGCTGTGTGTCTCGTGCTGGCCTTTGTTGTAGAAGTTGTTTATGGCGTCGCAGTCGGTAACCACCAGTCCGTCATATCCCCACTTGTTGCGCAGGATGTCGATGAGCAGGCGGTCGCTGGTGCAACACGGACGTCCCTCGAAACGCTGGTAAGCACACATCACCTCGCGCACGTTGCCTTTCTTCACCAGAGCCTTGAATGCGGGGAGGTAGGTTTCCCACAGGTCGCGGTTAGAGGGGTCCACGTTCATCGAGTGGCGTAGTGGCTCGGGACCGCTGTGCACGGCATAGTGCTTTGCGCAGGCGTGGGTCTTGAAGTAAAGCCCACCCCCGTCCCCTCCCGAAGGGAGTGGTGACTGCATTCCCAACACTGTCTGCACGCCGAGCACGGCATTCATATAGGGGTCTTCGCCGCATGTCTCTTGTCCGCGTCCCCATCGCGGGTCGCGGAAGATGTTGACGTTGGGGCACCAGAAGGTAAGTTCAGGATTGCCAGGATAGTATATCTCGCCCATTCCCACGTGCTTCACACTGTGGTCAGAGCGGTTCCAGTTGGCGCGAGCCTCGTCGCTAACGGCGGAGAACACATCGTAAACCAGTTGTTCGCTGAACGCTGCCGCCATGCCTATAGGCTGCGGGAATACGGTGTAGCCGCCCTGCCGCACACCGTGGCATGCCTCGCTCCACCAGTTGTACGAGGGTATTCCGAGCCTCTCTATGGAGATGCTCTTGTTCATCATCAGTCCCACTTTCTCCTCGGGAGTGAGCATCGAGAGAAGATTCTCTACTCGCTCTGCCCTCGACAGTCGGGTGTCCTGCCAGGGATACTTCACTTGTGCCTTGGCACTTGTCAGCAACATCGCTGCCGCTGCGATAACTAAAAGTCTTTTCATGGTTATGTTACTATGTGATTGTTATAGTTTAATGTTCTGTTGTGTTCCGTCGTAACTCACCTCACGGCTGCTGCCGTCGGGCAGAACGACGGTGAAACGGCGGCTTGTTAACATGCCGGGGAACGAGCCATTGCGCTTCCCGATGGTGAGCGTGCGGCTCTTGTCGTTCCATGTGAACGGGATGGTGGCATATACGCCTTTCTCGTAATCATATCCGTCGCCCTCGTCTTCGTACAGCGTGAACGTGCCGTCGGCTCCGGGATAGACGCGAATCTCAAGATTCTCCCATGACTTCTGTCCCACATATTCCATCTCTGGACCCAGCGGCAGTATGCTGCCAGCCTTAACGAACATCGGTGCGCGGTCGATGGCTGTGGTGAGTGTCACGTCTTGTCCGCCGTTGTATGCCTTGCCAGTCCAGAAGTCGTACCAGCGTGTGCCGCGTGGCAGATACTTCGCGGCGGTCTTGGTCTCATTCCAGTTAATCGTCTTGAGAGAATTGTCTGTCGCTGTCTCCTTCTTGTCCCATCCAGACATGGCATCCTCTTTGATGATGCGTTCCTCGGTGTATTGCGGATTCAGTATCGGCGCGGCGAGGATGCTGCGACCGAACATGAACTCGTCTGCCATGTCCCACACTCGCTTGTCGTGTGCGAAGTCGCTGATGAGCGGCCGCAGGTAACTGTCGTTTGCCGATGTCACTTGCCATGCTGTACTATATAAATAAGGAATAAGTCGGTAGCGCAGGCGAATGGTCTTCTCTATGGCATCGTATATTGGCTCGCCCTTTTGCCCGAACTGCCATATCTCGCGCGGAGCATCGGCACCGTGACTGCGGAACACCGGGCAAAACAGTCCGTACTGCATCCAGCGGACGTAGAGTTCCTGGAACTGTGGGTTCTGCGGTGCTGAGCCAGCGCCGCGCGTGTTGTATGCCGAGCAGAAGAAACCGCCGATGTCGGTGTTGAAGTTAGGATTGCCGGTGAGCGAGAAGTTGAGTCCTGCAGGCACCTGCTTGCGCAGCATGTCCCATGACGACGACACGTCGCCGCTCCACATGTTGGAGCCATAGTGCTGTTGTCCTGCGAACGACGAGCGAGTCATTATGAAGACGCGCTTTTGCTTGGCTGAAGGGTTGGAGACTTCTCCTCTCTGCTTCTGATAGACGCCGCGAACGGTTTCCAAAGGGAAAGCGTTGCGCAGCGAGCGCCATGTGCCGCTGGTGCCTGCCTTATGGTCATAGTCTTTGTCGGTGGGATTGAAGCAGTCGGGGTCGGTAGAGTCCATCCACCAGGCATCGATGTCGTAGTCGTAAAGAGTCTTCAGGTTCTGCCAGTAGATGTCGCGAGCCTCGGCGCTGAAAGCGTCATAGACGCGCACTCCCGATGGATATTCCATGCGCGGGGGCCATGATGTGAGTCCGCTCTGCGGCCATGTCTGGAAGGTGAAGAGCAAGTCTTTCTCTGCCAACTGGCGGTATGCCTTTGTCATCGGACCGAAACTTGCCCAGATGCTTATCATGAGATGAGCGTTCATGTCGTGCGCCCTCTTCACCATCTGCGCTCCCTGCGCAAAGTCTTCGGCGAGGAAGTCCATGGCGTTCCATAGATAGTTGGAGCCCCAGTATTGCCAGTCCTGTATTATTCCGTCAAGAGGCACGTGCAGGTCGCGGTACTTGCTGACCACCGACAGCAGTTCGTCGCTGGTCTTATAACGCTCCTTCGACTGCCAATAGCCGAAGGTCCACAGCGGGAACATGGGCACGTCGCCCGTGAGATGGCGTATCTGGGCTATAACGCCGTCGGCAGAGCCGCCCAGCATGAAGTAATAGTCAATGCGGTCGCCCACCTGCGAGCATAGCGTCATGCCGTTGGCATCGTCGTCGAACTGCGTCGGAGAATAGTTGTCCCAGTATAATCCCCAGCCGTTAACCGACTGGATGACGTTCTGGAAGTCTTCCAGATTCGACTGCTCCATCAGTTTATGCGCGCCGCGTCGGTTCATCTTGCCGTCCTGGAAAGTGCCCAGTCCGTATATTGCCTCGCCCTTCTGCAGCGTGAAAGTCTGTCCAACGGCGTACTCACCGGCATTGCCGCCCGTGGTGAGTCGCTCCATGGTGCAGTTCTTCTCCTTCAGCAGCACGCGCCCCTTGCCGTCGGCGAAGGTCAGCGCGCCCGACTTCGAGTCGAGTCTCACCTCCAGTTGTCCGCTTGTCACGCTCTTTCCCTTCTCTGTGATGCTTACGTTTTCAGGCTTCGCAAGCACCACCAGACTCGGCTGTCGCGACTCGTTGCCCGCAGGTGTTTTCACTATTCTCACGATTTTTGGCGTGAAGTATTCCACCTTCACGTCCATCTTCCCTGTGTTCCAGTTCACGATGTTCTGGGCATGCAACGACGATAACATGCCCAATGCGGCTATGGCCAAAAGGATTCTTTTCATAAAAGTTAGTATTATGATTGCTAAGACTTTGCAAAGATAATCATAATACCTGAAAAAAGAGTGTCTTTTGCCAATTATTTTGCCATCTTTAGGAAATAGTCGTGTATGCGGATGTCGGCAGTCAGTTCTGGATGGAAGGCTGTGACGAGTTGGTTGTCCTGCCGGGCAGCCACGATGTGCCCGTCAACGACAGCCAGTTCGCGTGCTCTTCCATAGACACTGCTGATGAAAGGAGCGCGGATGAATGTCATCGGTATGTCCTTTCCTACTTCTGCAACATCGTGAACGGCGGTGAAACTGCCCAGTTGTCTGCCGTAAGCATTGCGCTGCGCTTCGATGTCCATTGTGCCGAGGTGCGACTTTGATAGCATTATCAGTCCTGCGCAGGTGCCGAAAACGGGAAGCCCGTTGACGATGTCGTTTCTCACGATGTCTGCCAAGCCCAGTTCGCGCAGCAGTTTCATCTGGGTTGTCGATTCGCCTCCCGGAATGATGAGGCCGTCTTTCGGCTTCTGCCAGTCTGCCAGTTTTCTCACCTCGAATGTCTCTGCTCCCAGTCGGCGCAGCATCGACTCGTGCTCTGCAAAAGCGCCCTGCAGCGCCAGTATCGCTATTCTCATACGCCACGCTCAGCCATCAGCAGTTCTATTTCGTGCTCGTTGATGCCCACCATTGCCTCGCCGAGGTCCTCGCTGAGTTGCGCCAGCATCTTGGCGTCGTTGTAGTTGGTAACCGCCTTCACTATGGCCTGTGCTCGCTTTGCGGGGTTGCCGCTCTTGAAGATGCCGCTGCCCACGAACACGCCTTCGGCGCCCAGTTGCATCATCAGCGCGGCATCGGCAGGCGTAGCCACTCCTCCCGCGGCGAAGTTCACCACGGGCAGTTTGCCGTTCTCATGCACATAGCGCACCAGTTCGTATGGTGCCTGCAGTTGTTTCGCCGCCTCGTAGAGTTCGTCGTCGCTCATCGACACCAGACGTCGTATCTCGCTCTGCATCAGTCGCATGTGACTCACTGCCTGCACCACATCGCCCGTGCCTGGCTCTCCCTTTGTGCGAATCATCGTTGCTCCCTCGGCGATTCTCCGCAATGCCTCGCCCAGGTTCTTGGCACCGCAAACGAAGGGCACGTCAAACTTCGTCTTGTCAATGTGGTATATGTTGTCGGCGGGCGAAAGCACCTCGCTCTCGTCGATATAGTCAATCTCTATTGCCTGCAGTATCTGCGCCTCGGCGATATGTCCGATGCGGCACTTAGCCATCACTGGTATCGTTACCGCCTCCTGAATGCCTCGAATCATCTTGGGGTCGCTCATACGGCTCACGCCGCCTGCAGCCCGGATGTCGGCGGGAATCCTCTCCAGCGCCATCACAGCGCATGCCCCTGCCTCTTCGGCAATGCGTGCCTGCTCGGGTGTTGTCACGTCCATTATCACTCCGCCCTTCAGCATCTGTGCCAGGTTGCGGTTCAGTTCTTGTCTGTTTTCTTTGCTCATGTCTGTTTGCTTTTGGGTCGCGATGGCATCGCGACATAGGTAACTGATTTCTAATTTGTTGTCTTTTGGGGGCGATGGGGAAAGCATCAGCAACTCCTAACTCTTGCGGAACTCCTTCGGGCTTTCGCCTTTCATCTTCTTGAAGAACTTCGTGAAGTGAGCCTGCGATGAGAATCCCAATTCGTATGCTGTCTGCTGTACTGTCTTGTCGGTGCAAAGCAGTTGTCGCTCAGCCTGTTCCACCAGATACTCATCAATGATTGCCTTGGGCGCCTTGCCTCCGATGCGGCGCGTTACCTGTGCCAGATAGCGGCTGCTTACGTTCAGCAGGTCGGCATAGAAGTGAACATCGCGGTTCTGAGTGTAGTGCTCCGACAGATTGTCGAGAAAACTGTGATAGAGTTCTGCGCCGCGTCCCTCGATGCTGCTTGTCCTCACTATCTGCGTGCCGATGTACTGGCGCGCCCGTTGTTGTGCCTGCTCCACGGTGTCGCCCTCGCTCAGATATACCGCCACGGCGCTGGCATAGCGGTTTGCCATGCCGTGCATCTCGCTGCCGTCGAGCCTGAGCACCAGTGTGCACAGCGGCAACAGACGGCGCTGTATGGCCTCGGCCATGCTCTCGCTCATCATCTGCTCGCCCTGCGAGGAGACAGGGACAGCATCGTAGATGACATGTTCGGGACGATATTTTGTCAGGGCAGCCACCACCACATTAAGTATGTCCATCGTGCGCACCATGCCTATCTTTACAATGCGGGGCTGGAAGTCGTTCATCACCGCCTCTATCTGCTCCTTCACAACAGATGCCGGGATGTCGTAGAACTGCTGAATGCCGTAGGTTGTCTGTGCCGTGATGCTCGTGATAACCGTCATGGCGTAACCGCCCAGTGCCGTCATCGTCTTGATGTCGGCCTGAATGCCCGAGCCGCTTGTGGGGTCGCTGCCCGTGATTGTCAGTATCGGTTGTGTCCTTTTCTTCATATTACGCTCTATATTCTTGGCTTCTATATAACTAAAAGTTATTTGTCTGTTTTGCAATAGGATGCTGCAAAGATAGAAATAAAATAATTCTTGACAATCATCTTGTTCGTGTTTTGACAAGAAAAACGAACGTTTTAACAAGCATTTGACGCCTCTTTTGAACCTCACTTGTAACTACTTGGCTTCCAAGAAGATACAAAGCGGCTAACAAAGTTAATAACTTTGTTCAACAATCCTATTAACTTTGTTCGACAATCTTAATAACTTTGTTCAACAAAGTTAATAACATTGTTACCCCGTTAGATATCTTTTGAAATCCGAGAAGCCATCTATGGCAATCCAAGAAGATGTTTTGGTTTCTTTAACACTTCGTCATGCAAGATTTCAGGAGTATTGCATTATAAAAGCAGAGACAACCTAAAATCAACAACATTATGAGAAGTAATCTATTAATTAAGGCTGCAATAGCAGCATGCAGCGTTGTGTTGCTGTCGTGTTCCTCGTCTGAAGAAGAGCAGGAAGGCACAGAAAAGAAATTTGTCAACATGGTGGCGGAACGGCAGTCTGTACAACTGACCCCAGAGCAGAGAGTTTTTGTCAAGGACAACAATAAGTTCTCGATGAACTTTCTGAAGACTGTGAACGAGGGAAACCAAAGCGGCAACAGTTTCGTCTTCTCGCCGCTGAGCATCACCTACGTGCTGGGAATGGTTAACGACGGCTCGACAGGAACCACTGAAAAGGAACTGGAAGAGACTCTTGGATTCCATAGCGGAGGCATAAAGGCGGTGAATGAGTACTGCAAGAACCTCATTGAGAACTTGCCGAAGGCAGACAAGAATGTCACGCTGGACATTGCCAACGCCATATTCTTGAATAAGCGCTACTCGTTGAAAGAGCAGTTCAGGCAGGACATGAAAAGATATTACGATGCACAGGCCGAGGCTCTCGATTTCGGTTCGCCCGAAACGCTTAAGCATATCAACGGCTGGTGTAAGGAGAAAACCAATGGCATGATACCGTCGATTATAGAAAACGTTGACGAGAAAATGGTGTCTTATCTGCTCAACGCCATCTATTTCAAGGCTGACTGGGCAGCGAAGTTCGACCCGAAGAACACGCGCAACGAGACATTCACCACAGAAAGGGGCGGCAAGGAAATGCCAATGATGCACCAGGATGTGTACATCAGTTACCTGAAGAACGAGACTTTCTCTGCCGTCAGAATACCGTATGGCAACCAGATGTGGAGCATGACGGTCATGCTGCCAGAGGAAGGAAAGACTACTGACGATGTTATCAACCTGCTGGCGCAGGACGACTGGAATGAGTTTGACAAGAGCCTGTATCAGCCATACGAGGTGAATCTGAGTCTCCCGCGCTTCGAGACATCGTCAAGCACTGACGACATGGCGGGCGGACTGATTTCGTTGTTGAAGAAGATGGGCATACGCAAGGTGTTTGACAAGGAGAACATGGAGATTGTCAACATTGCCAACACTCCGTTATATATAGGCATGATGAGGCAGAAAGCCGCAATCAAGGTCAACGAGAAAGGTTCTGAGGCGGCGGCAGTCACCGTTGCGGGGATGGCAAATACGGCAGTCGAGGAGTTTCCTAAGGCTGATTTCCATGCCAACCGTCCCTTTGTCTATGTCATCAGCGAAGCCTCTTCTGGCGTGATACTCTTTGTCGGAAAGTTTAATGGATGACATCTGTTTATAAAACAACAACGAATTATGCGAATTTCACGAATGTGCTATAATGTCATTTCCCGAAATTCGCATAATCCGTTGTTGGTCACCCGCAAGTTTTATTTTATCGTGACGCTGGCTGAGGGCAGTCCGTTGGCGGTGACGGTGAGTTTGGCTTTGCCCTGCTTGCCGTTGTTGCGAATTACGGCGAGGGCACGGCCGTGCCATGTGTTATGCTGGTTGTCGTAGTATGGGTCTTCGTCCTTACCGTTGCCGTTGCCTGCTGCAAGAAGTGTGGCATTGCCGGTGACGCTGAACGTTAGACGGTTGTCGGCAGTAGTAACCACGCGTCCCTGTGCGTCAACTATTTCCACGGTGACGAAGGCAAGTCCGTTGGCGCTGATGCTGTTGCGGTCGGCAGTGAGACGTATGGCGGCAGGCGCTCCGGCTGTCTGCAGTTCTCTCTGCTCTCCACCTGCCTTTGCGCACAATGTGCCTGGCTGGTAGGGCAGGGTGAACGTTGCCTTCATCTCCTTCGTGGGCTGTTCTGCAACCAACTCACCGTTGAGATAGAGGCTCACCTTCGGTTCGCGGCTATACACCTCAACCACGACGGGCTTGCCTTCCCATCCTGGCCATGTCCAACTCTCCTGCATAGGCCATGTGCTCCACATCGAGGTCTTCACTTTTCCGTAATATCCATCTGGCTCGAGCACCGAGAGGAAAAGGCTCTCACCTTTTTCATTCCATAACATTGAACGGTAGTGGCTGATAGGCTTGCGCAGGCCGGTGAAGTCAACATCGCCACAATAGGCGGCATGCCAGGGATAGAGCGGACGCTCCCATGACTCACCTGGAGTTTCGCCTTCGTAGTAATAACGGCCGATGCCCGACTCGCCGAGATAGTCGAGTCCTGTCCATACGAAATCGCCGAGGATGTACGTGTGGTCCATTGCCTGACGGTAGTTGTTCCAAGCGTCGCGTGGATAACTCTCTGTCTGCATGATGACACGCTTGGGCACGCGCTTGTGGTCGTTCTCGGCAAGGAATATCAGGTAGTTGTATCCCACGATGTCGTGCTCGGCAGCCAGCGGGTCATAGATGTCCCAGTCGCGGTCCCATGCTGCCAGAGCCGAGGTTACGGGACGGCGCTGCGGGTCGTTGGCGCGTATGCGCTCGGCGAGGTTGTGCGCTGTTTTCACCACCTCTATCTTCTTGCGCTCAATGACCTCGTTGCCTGTTGACCAGCAGAAGATGCTGGGATGCAGACGGTCGCGGCACACCATGGCATCGACATCGCGCTCCCACCACTGGTCGAAGAGAGTGGAGTAGTCGTGGATGTTCTCGTTCTTATGTTCGCGCCAGCCGTCGAAAACCTCGTCGATGACCAGCAGTCCCACCTCGTCGCAAGCGCGTAGGAATGCTTCCGACGGCGGGTTGTGGCTGGTGCGCACGGCATTGAAGCCAGCCTCTTTCATCAGTCGTGCCTTGCGGTACTCTGCCTCGTCGTAGGCTGCGGCACCGAGGATGCCGTTGTCGTGATGCAGGCAGGCACCGTTCAGTTTTATTGGCTTGCCGTTGAGGCGCAGACCTTGTTCGGCATCATACTCTATGGTGCGTATGCCGTATGTCACCTTGATGCGGTCGGTGCCCGGCACTTCGAGTTCTGCCTCGTAAAGATATGGGTCGTCGGGCGACCACAGATGTGGCTGCTGCACCTCGATGGTGCGCTTCAGCGGATAGGTGGTGCCGTCTTCACGGATGACGTTGGCCGAGAGTTCTACATGATGAATGTCTGGCGTGCTCACCTGAACGCTCCAGTCGTCGATATAAGTCTTGGGCGTGGTTACGAGCCACACGTTGCGATAGATGCCCGAGCCAGAATACCAGCGGCAGTTCTTCTGCTGCGAGTTGTCCACACTGACCACTATCTCGTTTTTCCCTATATTAATATAAGGTGTGACGTCAACCCAGAATCCAGAGTAGCCATAGGGCCAGCCGCCAGCCAGATGACCGTTGACATAAACGTGGGAATTCATATAGACACCCTCGAAGTAGAGGCGAACCTTCTTGCCCTCGTATGCCTTGCCCAGAGTGAGCACACGGCGATACCATCCCTTGCCCGTGGGCAGATAGGCACCGTCGTTGCCGGCAGGAGCATTGACATCGAAGCGCTGCTCGATGCTCCAGTCGTGTGGCAGCGTCACGTTGCGTGCATGGTTGAAGTTGCTGTCGTTGAGTGCAAACTGCCACTGGTCGTTGAGCAGTTGCTTGCGCTGCAGTTTGGCTGACTCTGCAGATATCTCGCTTGCCAAGAGCAGCATTGCCGCCATCAGCAATATCGTTGTTGCTTTTTGTCTCATATCGTTATTCTTTTACTAATCTTACTTCATAAATCTCGCCTATCTGTCGGCGTGGCTTGGCAACGAACTTGACGCGCACCTGACTCTTGCCCTTGAGCACCTCGGCGGGCAGCGGGTAGGTTTCGTGCTTGAACTCAGAGATGCGGTACTTGCCGGTGTTGTTTACCGACTTCACCAGCACATCGTCAACATAGATGTCGAACTCGTGGGTCTTCCATTCGCCCACACCCCAGTATTTCAGGCGCAGCGAGAGTTGTTCGTTGCCGCCCGTCTGCATGAGGTAACTGAAGTAGTGGCCGTCGCGTGCATCGCGGTAGAACACATCGTTTGAGTTGCCTGTATACGACTGGTCGGTCTCCATCTTGTGGTCGGTCTCCGGCTGCTGCTCGCCTGGCTGCACCTTGTCCACGGTGCGTGCCTCCAGTGCCTGACGCTCTTGCTCTGCTTGCGCCAGTTGTGCCAGATATTCCTTATAGTTTGCCTCAGAGAGTGCCAGCCAGTACATCATGTAACGGCTGTCGTGTATTTCAAAGAACGGCTGCAGTTCCCCCTTGATGCCGTTTACGGTCTTGGTGCTCAGCGTGAAGTGTAGCGGTTTGCCGCTCACGGGTTGCAGTTGGGATGCAATGGCGTCGATGTCGTCATTGATGAGGATTGGCGCCTCGTTGATGGGCAGTTTCTTGCCACTGGCATACTGACCGAAGCGGCTGTCGTCGGCAATGAGGTGCGCAAGGTCTTCTGTTCCCGTCTTCATTCCCAGCAGGATAGGACCGTGCATCAGTGCTATGTACTGCGGCACGTTAGGCAGATAACTGATGCTGTTGTGCATGGGGAAAGTGATGTCGATGACATCGCCCTTCTTCCATTTGCGGTCGATGGTGACATAACTTGAAGGTCCGCTGAAGATGTTGACCGCCTTGCCGTTCACCTTCACCGAGAACTCGCCGGGCTTCACCCATGCAGGGTAGCGCAGCAACAGAGGGAAAGCCCCTCCTCCCTTTGCTATTGTAATGCGGCTGGTTTCGGCGTATGGAAACTGCGTCTCCTGGCGCAGCGTGACACCTTTCTCGCGCCAGTTGAGTTCTGACGACACAAAGAGGTTCACGAAGAGGGCATCGCCCACATGTGTATATACGAACTGTCCGTACTTGCCGTGGTTCTCCATTCCAGTGCCCACGCAGCACCACATGGCCTCGTTGGGTGCAGAGTAGTTGCGATAATGGCGAGGGCGTGCCGGCGTGAAGTAAACATATCCGCCATGTTCGGGATGTTGCGACGATAGGATATGATTGAACGTAGCCAGTTCGTAGTAGTCGGCAAAACGTGCCTCGGGATTGCGGCGGTGCAGGTCCTCGGTGAGTTTCAGCATGTTGTTGGTGTTGCATGTCTCAGGACCGTCGATGTCGTTGATGAAGTCGGTGCATGCCTCACGGCTGGGGAAGTGCTCGCGGCGACTGTTTCCGCCGAAGGCAAGCGAGCGCTCGCCGGTCACGATGTCCCAGAAATACTGGCTTGCCGTGTGGTATGTCTCGTTGCCGCTCAGTTCAGCAATGCGCTCGAATCCCACCACCTTAGGCACCTGAGTGTTGGCGTGCATGTTGTCGAGGCAGTCCTGCCGCTGCGACATCGGCGTGAGCAGACGGCGGTGAGAGAATCGTTTTGCCACGTCGAGATACTTCTTTTCCTTGGTGATGGCATAGGCATCGGCCAGCACCTCGTTCATGCCGCCATGCTCGTTGCCCAGCATCTGCTCCATCTGAGCATCGCTGAGACCTGCCGTGAGGTCGATGGCCCAGTCGCAGAAACCGAGGAACAGCCGGCGCGCCTGTTCGTTGCCGCAGTAGAGCCATGCGTCGCGCAGTCCCGCGTACATCTTATGAAGATTGTAGAATGGTGCCCACGAGCCGAAGTACACTCCGAAGTCGCCTTGCTTGAAAGTTGACCACAGCCTGTCGCTGCCCGGCATGCCGCCCACATAACCCTTGCCCCATGCGGGGTGGTTCTTGGCATTGGCGTCAGCGCACTCCTGCAGTTCGCTAATCATATACTCCATACGCTGACGGCACTCGTCGCTGCCTGTGGCGGCGTTGATGGCCATTGCGGTGAGATAGTGACCGCCCACATGACCGTCAAGCCCGTCCCAGTTGGGATAGGTCTTAGCCTTTGGCTGCAGGCCAGCCTCCTTGCGGTAGGGTGCCAGCAGACGGTCGCAGTCGTACTGCAACAGTGTCTTGATGTTAAGGTCGCGCGCTTGTTTCAGCGGACCGTCAAGCAGAGTGACGTCAGCCAGCGGAAACTCGTCGGCATAGAGCCTGTCTTGTGCCTCTACACCTAATGCCAATAAGGTGAAGAGTGCTGTGAATAAAAACTTGTTCATTATTATTGTATGTTTTGTAATTATATACTGTTTGAACTCATTGCTTATAATTGCTATCGTTCCCCTCGCCCTTTGGAGAGGGGGTCAGGAGTGAGGCCTGTGTTGTCCTCTATCTCCCTCTATCTACTAAGTATAAAACCATAATGATGTGGCTCATTCCCGGGTATCGTGTATTGCGGCAAAGTGCGGCGGCCCCAGGTGTCTATACCGCCCACGCCGTGAATGTTGAGGTCGATGTTCAGGTTGACGAAGCGCCCGCGCGGAAGGTCTTGCGGGTGACGCGCTGCGGGAAGGTCCTCCTCGCCGTAGTCCCACGCACGAATACACAGCGGCTGACAGCCGTCGATGCGCAGTTTCTTCGTGGCAGACGAAATCTCAAACCAGCGAATGTCGCAGCGGTTGCCGTTATCCTGCGGTTTGAGATACTCCGTCTCGTATGCCGAGAGCGGGCTGCGATATTGCCCTATGAAGGCCGAACGCTTGCGGTCGGGATAGTTCTCCCAAGGACCGCGACCGTAATAACTGATGTCCATCATATCTGCAGGCAGCCGGAGACGCACGCCAAACTTCGGAATCACAGGAATGTCGTCGCGTGTGGGACGATAGTCGGCATCAACCTTAATCTTCCCGTTGCCCGAAATGGTGTATGTCATCGTGTAGTCGGCACCTACAGGAAGAGACATCTCGGCCGTAACGATGACTCCCTCGCCGGTCTCCTTCGTTTTAATGCTCTTCACGATGCGCTGCTGTGCTGCGTTTTTCCACACACCCAGACGCTGTTCAAAGCCCGCAGCCTCTTGGTTGTCGTTAACAGGTTTCCAGAAGTAGGGCTCAAGCGGTGCGGTCAGCATCTCCGCGCCGTCGGCCAGCCAACTGACCAGAGCGCCCGTCTTGTCGATTGTTACAGAGCCGTTTTCTGTAGTCACGATGATGTTCCCGTCGCTATTCTTCACTTTAGCGCGTGTGCCTTTCAACTGAGTAGGGAACGAGTATGGCTTCAGCACAAACTGCTCGCTTGCCACAACGAAGCCCGCTTCTGCCCAAGGAGTTGCGCGTTTCAGGTGTGCCGAGACATTCAGCAGCGTCTCGCCGCCGAAGCGCAGGGTGTCGCAGGTGATGTTGTAGTCGGTAAGCGGGGTGAACGAGTCGCGGTTGATTACTCTGATGTTGTCGCCCTCGCGTACGAACTGCAGAGGTTGATACACATGCTGCACCTCATAGTAGTGCGGATGTGGAGTGCGGTCGGGCGCCAGCAGACCGTTAAGGCAGAAGGCGTTCATGTTGGGCTTGTCGCCGAAGTCGCCGCCGTAGAGAAAAGCGCCCTCCAGACCTTTCCCCGTAGGTGAGGTTGTTGACGCAGTAGTTCCCCCTCTATGGGAGGGGGATGGGGGGAGGCTTAATCCTTGGTCCACCCAGTCCCAGATGGCGGCGCCCACGATGCTGCTGTCATTATATATTACATCCCAGTATTCCTGCAGGTTGCCGCATGAGTTGCCCATAGCGTGAGCATACTCGCGGGCAATCATCGGTTTCTCCGTCTCTTTCTGCGCCTCTATGCGCAGTTCATCAGGCGACGGATAACCGAAATCGTGAAGTGCCGAATAGCGAGGATTACAGTCATAGAAAGGCGGTCGTGTGGAGTCGAGTTCACACACCTTGTCGTACATCGCCTGAATGTTAGGACCCACTCCGCCCTCGTTGCCTAGACTCCAGAGGATGACGCACGGGTGATTGAAGTCGCGCTTCACCAGCGACTCGGCGCGGTCAACATGAGCATCGCGCCACTCGGCGTCGTGTCCCATCTCCTCGTTGGCGTAGCCGTATCCGTGACTCTCCTGGTTGGCCTCGTCCATAACGTAGATGCCCCAGCGGTCGCAGAGTTCGTAGATATACTCGCGGCCGGGATAGTGCGAGGTGCGCAGGAAGTTGATGTTCGCCTGCTTCATCAGGCGTATGTCCTTTTCGTATGTGGCGTCGTCAACATAACGCCCCGTAACGGGGTGGTGGTCGTGACGGTTCACGCCGCGCAGTTTCACGTTCTTGCCGTTAATCTTAAACACCTCGCCCACACATTCCACGCGCTTCACGCCGAAGTGGTAGTCGAATTGCTCGATGGTGTTGTCATTATCGTCATCCAGGCCCACACAGAAGGGATAGAGATTAGGCTTCTCTGCCGACCACAACCGCGGATTATCCAATGTATATTCGAAGGTATAGTTGATGGTGTCACCGGCATTAATCTGCAATTCCGTCATATCGCCTACTGTCTCGTCTATAATCATATAGGGACGGACTCTCGCCTTCTTCTTGCTGGTGTTGCATATAGAGACCACAGTCTTCACTTCCGCTTGCGAGTAGTCGGCGTTCGGTATAGCCGTCACCCGGTAGTCGCTGATATGCACCAGCGGGCGCACCCATAACTGCACCTCGCGGAAGATGCCCGAGAGGCGCCACATGTCCTGATCCTCCAGATAACTGCCGTCAGACCATCTGTAAACCTCCACAGCGAGGCGGTTGCGGCCCTCGTGCAGGAAACCTGTCACGTCGAATTCTGCGGGCGACATAGAGTTCTGGCTGTATCCCACCTTCTGCCCGTTAATCCACACATACATCGCGGAATGAACACCGCCAAAGTGCAGTATCAGGTTGTTGCCGAGCATCTCTTTGGTGACGTCGACGAAGGTGACATACGAGCCCACAGGGTTGCGGTTCTCGTAGGCGGTCCAGTCCTTTGGCGGTTCACTCGTCACGCTGGGGCGATTGCGGCGGAACGGATACTCCATATTGGTGTAGATGGGTGTGCCGTAGCCCTGTGTCTGCCAGTTTCCCGGCACCTTTATCTTGTCCCATCGGCTTACGTCATAGTCGTCGCGCTCAAAGCCCGCAGGCCTCTCCTCGGGGTTGCGGCTCCAATGGAACAGCCACTCGCCGTCGAGACTCACAATCTCCTTGCACTCCTTCCATTTCGAGGGCAGTTGCAACGTGGCGTGATAGGGCAGTTTGTTGATTCCCAGCACATGCGGGTTCTCCCAGTCGGGTGCTGTCTGTGCCTGAGCGGTCATCGCCAGCATAGTCATCAGTAACCCAAAAGAAACAGTTCTCATATATATAATTTTTTTATTGTGTCAGATACTCAAACCAGTCGACATCAGCATACCCACCGTTCGTCTCATTGTCGCTCTGCGTGAAGAGTCCGAGCATCACTCCGGTGAAACCGCCGATAGTCTCGGTGCTGAGGAAGCGGTATTCCATCTTGGCCAGTTCGACGAAGTTCTTCCCGTCAGAAGATGCCTGCAAATAGTAGAAGTCCTTGTCGGAGGTGATGCGCAGGTAGGCTCGGGTGCCGCTGAGAGCGAACTCCTTTTCGCTGTGGCTGGTCTGCCCCAAGCGTACATTCGACTTGATGATTATTTGTCCGTTCCTTTTCTCAGCCACCACATCATAGTGGTTCAGCGGAGCGGCGTATGCGGTAATCCCGGTCTGCATGCCCTCAGAAAGGTGGGCGAGGTCGAACGGGGCTGTGGCTGTGAAGTTCAGTTCCGTCTGGCGGCGGGCAATGAATGTTGGCGAGGCTGTCTCGCTGAGGTTTGTCGTGCTGGGGTGCAGGCGAAGCCATCCTTTACGCTCTGTCAGCGAGTAGCGCGAGTAGTCGGGGTTGCACAGACTCATCCATCCCATCGGCAGCCCCAACGAGTGATAACTGTCCTTAGGGGCATCGCGCTTGATGTAATCGAACTCTTCCCTGATGGGGTCTTTCGGCATAGCGACCAGCGGCAATGTCTTGCATTTCATGTCTGTCTGCAGCGTTCCGTCGCCGTTCACAACAGGCCAGCCGCCTTGCTCCCAACGGACAGGAGCCAGCATCGTCTCACGTCCCATCACATGCTGCAGATAACCGCTGGTGCGGTAGCCCAGACAAATCATCCACCACGAGGAGTCGGGTGCCTGTATCAGGTCAGCATGCCCCAGTCCCTGTATCTGACTGTTCTGCATCTTCATGTTGAAGTGCGACATAATGGGGTTGTCCGGATTGGGCTGATATGGACCGAAAAGGTTCTTGCTGCGTAGGATGTTCACATGATGCCCGTGCTCCGTTCCGCCTTCAGCCAACAGCAGATAATAGTAACCGTCCTGTTTGTAAATATGCGGTCCTTCGGGATAGCGCCCGCCAAGTCCTACGCCTAAGTGATGTATCTCGCCCAGTTGCTTACCCGTCTTCACATCAATCTCGCAAATCTTGATGTCGCCCTCTTTCCAGAGGAAATAGCATTTGTCATCCTCGAAGTAGAGCGTGGGGTCGCAACTGCCGATGGCGAAGTCTATCACGACGGGTTCCGACCACTCTCCAGCGGGATTGTCAGTCCACACGTAGAAATGACGGCGCGAGGGGAACACCGTTGTCACCATATAGAAGCGCCCGTTATTATAACGGATGGTGGGGGCGTAGATGCCGCTGTTGCCGTCGGTTCCTTTCAGGTCGACCTGCGACGGACGAGTCAGGCAGTTGCCCACCTGTTCCCAGTTCACCAGGTCCTTCGAGTGGAACACCGGAACGCCCGGGAAATACTGAAACGTGCTGTTTACGAGATAGAAGTCGTTGCCCGCCCGGCATACACTCGGGTCGGCATGAAAACCGGGAAGCACGGGATTCTTGAATCCCTCAGGCTCGCCTGTAACCACCTCAAAGTCATCAAAGGCCATCCGCTCTCCTGAGGCCAGGCGGTCGGCATCGAGTTTTAGGATACGGGCTTTGGTTGCCGGAAACTTGATTGTCTGCCAAATAGGATTGTTCACGATGTTCGAGAACTCGCCCGAAGCAAGTTTTGTCCAGTTTGTCCAGTCGGTCGAGGCCCATAGGGTGTAGTGCGTCACCGCGCCCTCCTTCGTGTTCTGCGGAGGCAAGTAACGGAAGGCGCTGATGGTCTGTTCTGTGTCCCAGTCAATCATCATCTGACGGGGGCTGCTGAAGAAGTAGTGCAGGCTGCTGCTGCGCTTCTCTCCGCTGTCGGGGATATCGCCCGTCAGTTCCGGAGCCAGGAATACCGATGTGCGCTTTATGATGGGCTCCGCCTTGCTGTCGATGACGGCGAAGCGCAGTTTTGTGGCGTTGACGGTAGGGAAGCAGACGATGCGTCGATGACCTATGGTGGTCAGTCCGTCGGAGCCTTCAACGAGAGCATCCCTCAGCGGCTGCCACTTGCCGTCGACAAGAGCCTCGAGCGAGAACTTCTTCACCCGTTGGCCTTGTCGGATATCCTCCTCCGCCACGAAACGGTTGAACGGCGTGGGCTTGCCGAAGTCAATAACAGTCTCCGCACCCTTGACCTCTATCTTAGCCTTTTCGGCAAGGTCGGTCTTAAACACCTCATCAATCATCTTTTTAAAGGCGATGCCGCGAAGACTGTCGTTGGGATGGATGCGGCCGTTAGGCGCTATGGGGAAGTTAAGCAGTAGGGTGGAGTTGCGGCCCACCGATTTATAATAGGTGTCCATCAGTTTCGACAGACTCTTCACATGCTCGTTCTCCGTCTCGTGATAGAACCACCCGGGACGTATGCTGGTGTTCGTCTCGCCAGGACACCACACGTCGCCGTCCTCCACACCGTAGTGCAGCATGTGCCAAGGGGTGTCGCCCTTGCCGGGCATCATGCTCCAGTTGGTCTCGCCCACGTTGCCGGCCTCGGTGCCCACCCAGCGCAGGTCGCCGCGGTCACCGCCGTCGTTCCAGATGACGGCCTTGGGCTGCAGTTCACGAATCATGCGGAACGTCTCGGCCCACCCGTAATAGGTCTTGCCGTCGATGCGTCGCGTCTCGTTGGCACCGCCGTACCAGCCGTCACCGCCGTTGGCGCCGTCGAACCACACCTCGAAGATATCGCCGTAGTTCGTCAGCAACTCGCGCAGTTGATTACGGAAATATGTCACATATTCCGGTTTTCCGTAGTCAGGATGGTTACGGTCCCAGGGCGAGAGATAAACGGCAAACTTCAGTCCCTCCGCGCGGCAGGCATCAGCCAGTTCGCGCACCACGTCGCCCTTGCCGTTCTTCCAGGGGGAGTTCTTTACCGAATACTCTGTGTATTTTGAAGGCCACATGCAGAAACCGCAATGATGCTTCGCCGTGAAGATTATTCCCCGCATGCCCGCCTGCTTGCACACTCGCGCCCACTGACGGCAGTCGAGACTGGAAGGGTTGAACAGTTTCGGGTCCTCGTTGCCGAAGCCCCACTCCTGGTCGGTGTAGGTGTTCAGCGAATAGTGTATGAACGCATACATCTCCATCTCCTGCCAGCGCAGTTGGTTCTCCGTTGGCTTCGGCAGCGTTTGTGACGAGGCGCCGGCGCATAGCAATAGTAGTAAGGAAATTATTGTTGTCTTCATCGGTAGCAGGTACATCTTGAGTTAAAGATGGTTGCAAAGGTACGAAAATAATCATAGAATGACCTTGGACGATGTCGCAAATAGTTTAATCTGTGTACCATGTGGCAATTAAAAAAGCGTTCACAAACAGGCTTGCTGTCTGTGAACGCTATTGTCGTATGCCATTTGGGCTTTCTTACTTCTTCCCGAGTTTCTTCTCAAGATTCTCAAGCATGTCTATCGTCATGCGGCGGAGGTCATAGTTGGGCGCCCATCCCCATTCGCGGCGTGCGCAGGTGTCGTCCATTTTGTCGGGCCAACTCTCGGCGATGCTCTGCTTCAGCGGGTCAACGTCGTACACCATCTCGAAGTCGGGTTTCAGTTTCTTTATCTCGGCGTAGATGGTCTCTGGCGCGAAACTCATTGCGGTGATGTTGAATCCGTTATGGTGTACCAGTCTTGTCGGGTCGGCCTCCATTATAGTTATGGCAGCCCTCAGTGCGTCGGGCATATACATCATGTCCATCATGGTGCCTTTCTTGATAGGACAAACGAATTTCTCACCGCGCACCGCCGAGTAATATATATCTACGGCATAGTCGGTGGTGCCGCCGCCCGGAGGCGTGACGTAAGAGATGATGCCGGGGAAGCGCACCGAGCGTGTGTCCGTTCCATACTTCTTCTGGTAGTAGTCGCTGAGCAGTTCGGTGGTCACCTTCGACACTCCGTATATCGTCAGCGGTCGTTGTATGGTGTCCTGCGGAGTCTTCATGTGCGGTGTGCTGAGTCCGAACGAGCCGATGCTGCTTGGCGTGAACACCTGACAGTTGTTCTCGCGCGCCACCTCCAGGATGTTCCACAGTCCGTCGATGCCTATCTTCCATGCCAGTTTCGGTTTCGACTCTGCCACCACCGAGAGCAGGGCAGCGAGGTTATAGATGGCGTCGATGTTGTGTTTCTTAACCACACTGGCAATCATCTCGCCGTCGGTTACGTCGGCAATTTCCGAGGGTCCGCCGTCTTTCAGTTCGCCCTTCGGCTCTGCTCCAACGATATATCCAGCCACAACGTTGTTGCCGCCGTATATCCTTCGCAACTCTCTTGTGAGTTCCGAACCTATCTGTCCTGTTGAGCCAATGACAAGTATTTTTTTCATAGTCGTAAGTTGTTTAGTATTTAAGGTTTCGTGGTTGCACGTGCAAAATAACCAAAAAAAAACGACATAGCATCACTTTTTGAAATAAAAATGCGAAAATTTTTCGTTTCAGGATGATTTTTTTGTCTTAAAAGGTCATTATCTCGTTTTTTTTCACTTACTTTGTAGGGTGAAAGGAAACCCACCCTATGCCCCTCCCTAATGGAAGGGTTAGAGTTACATTTGTGTGTGATGGGTGTTCTTTGCAGGCAAAGTGCCCATTTGGGTAGAGCGGACTGTTGGGTGTTGGCTGAAAATCTATAATATAATAACCATAAATCAAAAGACTATGTACGGAAAAATGAAAGAACATCTCCAGAACACATTGTCGGAGATCAGAGAAGCAGGACTTTACAAGGAAGAACGAATCATTGAGAGTCCGCAGAGGGCTGCCATACAGGTGGGCGGCAAAGAGGTGCTTAACTTCTGTGCCAACAACTATCTGGGACTGTCAGACAATCAGCGAATCATAGACGCATCGAAGAAGATGATGGACCGCCGTGGATTCGGAATGTCGTCGGTACGCTTCATTTGCGGCACCCAGGACGTGCACAAGGAACTGGAGGCTGCCATCAGCGACTACTTCAAGACTGAGGATACCATACTTTATGCAGCATGCTTCGATGCCAACGGTGGCGTTTTCGAGCCACTGTTCACCGAGGAAGACGCCATCATCAGCGATGCTCTCAACCACGCTTCGATTATCGACGGCGTGCGTCTCTGCAAGGCAAAGCGCTATCGCTATGCCAATGCCGACATGGCCGAACTGGAGAAGTGTCTGCAAGAGGCACAGGCACAACGCTTCCGCATCATCGTCACCGACGGTGTGTTCTCAATGGACGGCAATGTGGCTCCTGTGGATAAGATATGCGACCTTGCCGAGAAATACGATGCACTGGTGATGGTTGACGAGAGCCATTCGGCAGGAGTGGTAGGCGAGACAGGCCATGGTGTGAGCGAGTTCTTCAAGACCTACGGCCGCGTTGACATCTACACCGGCACGCTGGGCAAGTCGTTTGGCGGTGCTCTCGGCGGATTCACCACTGGCCGGAAGGAGATTATCGACCTGCTGCGCCAGCGCTCGCGTCCTTATCTGTTCTCCAACTCGCTGGCACCGAGCATCATCGGCGCTTCGCTGGAGGTGTTCAAGATGCTGAAGGAGAGCAACGAGATTCACGACCGACTGGTGGAGAACGTCAATTATTTCCGCGACAAGATGATGGCTGCGGGCTTCGACATCAAGCCGACGCAGAGTGCCATCTGCGCCGTGATGCTCTACGATGCCAAATTGTCGCAGGTGTATGCTGCCAAGATGCAGGACGAGGGCATCTATGTGACGGGATTCTACTATCCTGTTGTGCCGAAGGGGCAGGCCCGCATCCGCGTACAGATATCGGCAGGGCACAACCGCGAACAACTCGACCGCTGCATCGCCGCCTTCATAAAGGTGGGAAAGGACCTGGGTGTTCTTAAGTCTTGATGAGTAATATAGGCTGAATTGGAAAGTAAAATAGGCTATTTTGGTCACCAAAATAGCCTATTTTACTTTATGAAAAGATATCGTTTGTCTTGTTGTTACTCCTTAACCGCCATGCATTCCATCTCTATCAGCCATTCCGGGCGACACACCTTGGCATGCACTATGATGTGCGGCTTGTCGGGGAATGCCTGCTGCATGAACTGCTCAATGGCGTTGTAGTCGCTGATGTCGCGCAGATAAACAATGAAATATTTCACGTCGTTCATTGTTGCATCGCCGTCTTTGAGCAGAGCGCCGATGTTCTCGAGCAGTCGTCCCGCCTGCCGTGTCACGTCGCCCACATACACCACGTTGCCGTGCTTGTCGATGCTTGCCGTTCCCGAGATGAAGAACTGCTGCTTGCCTGCTGTCGTCAGTCGTGTTCCTCGTTCAAATGCCACGCCGTACTCGTGTGTGGGGTTGAGGTAGTCGAGCGCCTTCAGGTAAGTCTTGTCTGTCTCGGTGATGTTGGGGTAGGTGAGGAAGTCCATTGCCACGCATGCCGAGCGCGAGTGGGTGTTTCCGCCGATGCCCGTGCTTGCGATAAAGTGGGTGTCGATGGTGAGCCCTTGTGTCGCGAAAATCTGGTTGCGTGCCTTCACCACTCCTTGGTAGTTGTTGTCGATGTCAGAGACATAGAGCCACGTGCGCACACAGTTCTCAGCCAGCGAGAGTCCCTGTTCCTTTATCAGGCGCAGGTATTTCTCGAACAGCATTACGGTCTGGGTGTAAGAGTTCATGCCGTTTGTCTCGTCGTTGGTGAGACGTATGCTGTGGAAGAGGAAGTCGGGCTGTTGGTCGCTGGTCTTCAGCAGCAGCGCTATCTTGCAGCCGTCAACGGGAGGTTGCTCCACTACCGTTGTGGCGGCCTTTGACAATAGTTCTTGATAGAGGTCGGAGTCAACGAGTTGCTGATATTGGTTTTGTGCGTCGCTGAGGAACACTTTTGACAACTGAATTTTTCTTCCCTCAAGTTTCTCGGTGTCAAGGTAGTCGCCCACCTTCATGTACAACTGCATGAGGCGTTCGCTGAAAGAGCCTTTGCACTCGGCTTTAATTATGGTGTATTTATCCATCGTATTTTAATTTGCCTGCAAAGATAATGCTTTTTCTCGAGATTGAGAAAAATAAAGGAATTATTATAATTCCACATAGGAAGCCTGCCTCTAACTGGCCGCCAATGCTGCTGCGGTCGGTTATTGGTGGAATGTATTCCCCATTATGCTTGCTTGCTGCTGTTTCTGACGCGATTACTGACTGACACGTTCCTTCATCAGTTTCTCCAGTTCCGAATCGGATTTTTCGTATATTTCTTCGGTCTTGTAGAATTTGGTCAGCATGACGGCAAAGACCTTGTTGTTGTAGATGAAGACGAAGTCGTAAAAGCCAGGCACGGTCTCTTCGGGATGCATGTAGAAGGAGCCCCAATGATCGCTTTCTTCCGCTTCGGGGTCTTTGTTCAGGTCGCACTCCTGAATGTAATCAGGTGTCTCGCTGTTCAATGCGTTCTTCAGGTAGAAACTCTGATCGGCCTTGTGCTTGAAAACCATCACTTTGATGCCTGTCTTTGCGCTTGCTTCAGGATGAAACTCTATCCATTCGTCAAGTTCGAAAACCGAGCGTATGCCTTCGGTGGCGGCGGGCTTGTGGTTGAAATCCTCGCTGCCGCAACGGTTGCCAAACAGGCTCAATCCGGTCATTACGGGCTGTTCGCCCTCTTTGATATTCATGAAGTAGAGTTTGCCAAGTTCCGTTGATTCTTCCACAGCATTAGCGGAACAGCCGTTACTGGTAGTCAAAAAGGCAAGTACTGCGGTTAGTAATAATAATTTCTTCATTCCGTGATTATTTTATTGCGTTTTGTTTATAGCGCTTCCAGCATTCTCTTGATTACCACCGAAGCGCTTATCTCGCGGTTGGCAGCCTCGGGAATGACGAGCGAGTTGGCACTCTCGATGACGTCGTCGGTAACGATGAGTCCGCGACGAACGGGCAGACAGTGCATGAACTTGCCGTTGTTTGTCCATGACATGTGCTCTGCATCCACGGTCCACGACATGTCCTTGCTGGTTATCTTGCCGTAGTCGGCAGGATTGGTGACACCTGGGTTGCTCCAGTTCTTTGCGTAGATGAAGTCTGCACCCTCGAAAGCCTCGCGCTGGTTGTATGTCACCTTTGCGTTGCCTACGTACTTCGGGTCGAGTTCGTAGCCCTCGGGATGGGTGATTACGAGGTCGATGTCCTCGGCAGCGTTCATCCACTGTGCAAAGGAGTTAGGCACAGCCTGCGGCAATGCGCGGCAATGAGGTGCCCAGGTGAGGACGACCTTTGGCCGTCGTTGAGCGTTGAGCGTTGAGCGTTGAGTGTTTTCCCAACTTTCCTCAATAGTTATGAGGTCGGCAAAGGCCTGCAGTGGGTGCACTGTTGCAGTCTCCATGGCGAAGACGGGCTTGCCGCTGTATTTGATGAACTGGTGAAGCACTGTCTCGGCATAGTCGTATTCGCGGTCGGTGAGTCCGGCAAACGAACGCACGCCAATCATGTCGCAATAGCATCCCATCACGGGTATTGCCTCGAGCAGGTGCTCGCTCTTGTCGCCGTCCATTATCACTCCGCGCTCGGTTTCCAGTTTCCATGCTCCTGCATTCACGTCGAGCACTATTACGTTCATTCCGAGGTTCATCGCCGCCTTCTGTGTGCTGAGGCGTGTTCGCAGAGAGTTATTGAAGAATATCATCATCAGGGTCTTGTTCTTGCCCAGATGCTGATACTTGAATCGTTCGTTCTTTATTTCCCTGGCTTCGGCAAGTGCTTGCTGCAGATTGCCGATGTCTTCTACGTTGATAAATGATTTCATGTGAGTCTTATGTTTATGTTTTATTTATAGTCGTACACCAAATGCCGCATTGACAAACCAGTCGTTCAGATGACCGTGGTTCTCTTCGTGGTTGTAACGGAAATTGTTGAATTGTCCGTAGGCATTCACGAAGTACCGCCCGAAGTTGTATGTCACCGATACGCGGGCATCGAAATTCACTGCTATGCCGCTGTTGTATGACTTTCGGGTAAGCGGTGTTATTTCGTATTGTGCTAAGAGTTCCTCGTCAGAGGGGTATTCGTCATCTTCATACTGATTCAGCACATCTTCAACATTGGTCTTGAATGCGTAAACCTTTATTCTGTTCACGAGCGTCAACATAGGCATCGCCATCGCGTTTATGAGCAGTCCTTTGACGGGAACCCAGTTGTATGCGTAACCCACGCCGACGCTGCCCTGCCATAGTTTCACCTTGCCGAGACCTCTCATCAGATATATCAACTCCGCATTGCTCTTAGTGGAAAAGTCGATGTTGCCATGATAGTACATTGCCCCTGCCATGAGAGAGCCAGCCGACCGTTTCTGTATCACCGACTGGTCGTAGGCGGCAGCGTAGGAGAAGCGCTTCCCGTTGAACATGTAGTAGGCATCAGCAATTATCGTGCGTACACGGATGGGATCTTCCAGTGCTGCTTCTTCTTCGTCGAGATTCGTGTCATCGCTTTCTCCGTCGATAGAGAATTTGAGTCTTATTGTGGGAGCACTGTTCTCGAAACTGTGGAAACGCACGTTGACACCATACGCTCCGCCCGTTGCACCGATGGTGAAATAACTACCTCTGTCGCCTCCGGTATTGATGGTGTAGCCCAAGCCATATCCTCTATATCCGGCCCACAGGCCGATATATCTTGAAGGGTCTGTCTTCAGACGAGGCTCTGCTGTGTAAGATATAAAGTCTATATTGCCAGAGGCATTCATCTTCAGGTCGCTCTGGTTGATGTTGCCCTTGACAATTATCTGCCACGGCTTTTCTGGCGCGTCGATGTAATTGCGATCGACACCTTTTACCGAGAGCGTGTCGATGAATGTTCCTACCTTCTTGAATATCCTGACAGGTGAGCCTGCGGTTGCCGTGATGCTCTGAATGAGCATGACAGCAATGAATAGTTTGTAGATAAGTTTTTGATTTTTGTTCATATATAGTTAGTTGTTGTTTAAGGACGCGTTTGTCCTTCGCCTTCGATGAGCCATTTGTAGGTTGTTATCTCCTCAAGTCCCATCGGACCTCTGGCACCGAGTTTCTGGGTGGAGATGCCTATCTCGGCACCAAGCCCGAACTGTGCGCCATCGGTGAAACTTGTCGGAGCGTTCCAATAGACGCAGGCTGCATCCACGCGTTGCTGGAACTGGCGTGCCGCCTTCTCGTCGCGCGTGATGATGCTCTCGCTGTGCCCCGAGCCGTAGCGTGCAATATGGTCGAGGGCTTCGCTGAGGTTGTCAACGGTCTTTATCGCCATCTTAAAGTCCATGAACTCTGTGCCGAAACTGTCGTCGGTGGCATGCTGCAAGAGCGTTGCGGGATATTTCCCGTCGAGTGCCTCTAAAGCACGGTTGTCAGCATAAATGATGACATTCTTCTTTGCCATCGGCTCGCATACCTTATATATATTATGCAGTTGCGCGGCGTTCACGATGAGACAGTCGAGGGCGTTGCACACACTGACACGTCGTGTCTTGGCATTGCAGACAATCGCTGTTGCCATGTCGATGTCGGCATCAGCGTCAAGATAGGTATTCACCACACCGGCACCAGTCTCGATGACGGGCACCTTGGCGGTGTCGCGTACGAAGGTGATGAGGCGTTTGCTGCCACGTGGGATACAAAGGTCGATGTAGCCCACAGCCGACAGCATCTCGCCAGTTGCCTCATGTGTGGCGGGCAGCAGTTGTATCGTTTCCTCCAAGCCGTATTCGCGCAGCACGTTCTTAATCAATGCCACGCCTGCGCGGTTGCTGTCGTCGGCGTCTTTGCCACCTTTCAGCACACAGGCATTGCCGGTCTTGAAGCACAGTGAGAACACATCATAGGTGACGTTTGGGCGAGCCTCGTAAACCACACCGATTACGCCGAACGGCACGCTGACGCGGCGCAGACGCAATCCATTTGGGAGCGTTGACTGCTTAAGTGTCTTTCCGAGCGGACTCTCAAGTGCTGCCACATGTCGCATGTCGGATGCTATGTCGTCGAGACGTTTGTCCGTCAGTTGCAGACGGTCGTAAAGAGGGTTCTCTTTCTCCATTCGGCTCAGGTCTTTTGCGTTCTCTCTCAGCAGCAGTTCCTTGTTGCTGCAGATAGCGTCAGCCACCTTCAGCAGTATCTCTTTTTTCTGTTCGTCGCTGACGAGAGCCAGTTCGCGGCTCGCAGCCTTTGCTTTTATCAGTAATCCTTCGATTGTCATTTTGATGTTTTATGTTTTGTGGTCGCGATGGCATCGCGACATACTGGACAACTTCTAACTCTAAACTCCTAATTCCTAACTCCTAACTCATGCACAGGTAGTCGTAGTGAACCAGTGGTTTCTGGTTGTGCTTGCCTATGAGTGCCTGAGCCTCGCCGGCATCGAAACTGCTCCTGCCAACAGCAATCTCGTTGTCATGGCAGTCGCGAATGCTAATGATGTCGCCCTCCTCAAAGTCGCCTTCAATAGAATCGACACCCACGAAGAGCAGACTCACAGCCTGTTTCTTCTCGTGCAGGGCTTTCACGGCACGGTCGTTTATCCTCACCACGCCCTTGGCGAAACTGCCGCTGTGAGCGAGCCATTTCTTCATCTGCGAGGTGTTGCGGTCGCTGGGTATAAACTCAGAGTGAACCACGTTCTCGGGTTCTTCGGCAAGTTGTATGAGGATGTTCTCGCGCTTGCCGTTGGCGATAATCACGCGTATGCCTTCCTCTGCCACTTTGCGTGCTATGCTGCATTTGGTGAGCATGCCGCCGCGTCCGAAACCGCTCTTCTCGGTTTGTATGTAGTCGGCAAGGTCGCTCTCTGGCTCCACAATCTCTATGACGCGAGATTCGGGGTCGCTTGGCGAGCCGTTGTAAATGCCGTCGATGTTGCTCAGTATCACCAGTGTGTCGGCGTCCATCATGGCTGCTATCAGTCCCGACAGTTCGTCGTTGTCGGTGAACATCAACTCGGTGATGCTCACCGTGTCGTTCTCATTGACTATAGGTATTACACCATTCTCCAGCATCACACTGATGCATGCCCTTTGGTTCAGGTACTCCTGTCGTGAAGAGAAGTTCTCCTTCATTGTGAGCACTTGTCCTATGCAGATGCCGTGTTCGCGGAAAAGGTCATAATAGAGTCCCATGAGTTTCACCTGTCCTATGGCAGAGAACAACTGTCGTTGCTCCACCGAGTCGAGATGCTGCTGCGTGTGCAGTTCGCCCCTTCCCGAAGCCACGGCTCCCGATGACACCAGTATCACCTCATAGTCTTGACCTCTCAGCCAAGCCACCTGGTCAACCAGTGCCGACATTCGCGTCACATCGAGTTTCCCGTCCTCACGTGTCAAGACGTTGGAGCCTATCTTTACAACGATTCTTTTCTTAGCAGCGTTAGCCATGACTTAACTCATTTGTTGTTTTTCCTTTCTTTCTCATTGTCTTTCTGCCTTATTTCCACGCGGCGTATTTTGCCGCTGATGGTCTTTGGCAGTTCGTCCACGAACTCTATGATGCGCGGATACTTGTAAGGTGCTGTCTCGCGTTTCACATGGTTCTGCAGTTCCTTGATGAGGTCGTCGCCAGCCTTGTCTTTCCATTCCTTGCCCAGCACAACGGTGGCCTTGACCACCATGCCGCGAATGTCGTCGGGCACGCCGGTGATGGCACATTCCACTACTGCGGGGTGGGTCATCAGTGCCGACTCCACCTCAAAGGGGCCGATGCGGTATCCGCTCGACTTTATCACATCGTCGATGCGTCCCTCAAACCAGTAATATCCGTCCTCGTCGCGCCATGCCATGTCGCCGGTGTGGTACAGACCGTCATGCCATGCCTCGCGAGTCTTTTCTTCATCGCGGTAGTAGCCCTTGAACAGACCTATAGGCTTGCGGTCGCCCACGCGAACAACGATTTCGCCTTTCTCTCCGTCCTCGCACGAAGTGCCGTCGGGTCGCAGCAGGTCGATGTCATATTGTGCGTTGGGTATTCCCATAGAACCTGGTTTCGGTGTCATCCATGGGAATGTTCCCAGAGTCATGGTGGTCTCAGTCTGTCCGAAACCTTCCATCATCTTTATGCCAGTCTTCTCAAAGAACTTATCGAAGACGGCGGGATTGAGCGCCTCGCCTGCTGTAGTGCAATATTCGAGCGACGAGAGGTCGTATTTAGAGAGGTCCTCACGAATCATGAAGCGGTAGATTGTCGGCGGGGCGCAGAAGGATGTAACGCGATATTTCTCCATCTGACGGAGCAGCGTGTCGGCATTGAATTTCTCGTGGTCGAACACGAATACCGTGGCTCCAGCGAACCACTGACCGTAGAACTTGCCCCAAACGGCCTTGCCCCAGCCAGTGTCGGCTACGGTGAGGTGGAGCGAACCATCGTGAAGATTGTGCCAGAACACGCCCGTTGTTAGGTGTCCCATGGCATACAGATAGTCGTGAGCCACCATCTTCGGCTCGCCACTGGTGCCGCTGGTGAAGTACATCAGCATTGTGTCGTCGTTGTCGTTGACATGTTCGGGACGCTGGAATGGCGGTGTATTCTGCCATTCGTTCTCCCAGTCGTGGAATCCTGCTGGCACAGGATTGCTCTTGCCCTGTGCTGCCTCGTTGACTGCAACCAGCACCTCCACCGTAGGGCTTTCGGGCATTGCCGCCAACACTTGCTTTGTGACATATTCGTCGTCAACACAAACAATGGCTTTAACGCCTGCCCGTGTGTTTCGATACACGATGTCGTGCTTTGTCAGCATGTGGGTGGCAGGAATCACCACAGCCCCCAGTTTGCACAAAGCCAGCATGCAGAGCCACCACTCATAGCGGCGCTTCAGTATCAGCATCACCTTGTCGTCCTTGCCGATGCCGAGGCTTTGCAGATAACTGGCAGCCTGGTCGCTCTGCTGCTTCAGTTGTTTGAAGGTGGTGCGTATCTCTGCCCCTTCGTCGTTGGTCCACAGCAGTGCCAGACGGTCGGGTGCTTCTTGTGCCCATGCGTCCATCACGTCGTAGGCAAAGTTGAAATGCTCTGGAATGATGAACTCCAGATTCTTATTATAGTCCTCCACCGATGTGAAGGTTGTCTGCTTTAAAAAACGCTCAATCATAATTTATTCCATAATCATTGCTAACATCTTCGCCGGCTTGTCGCCTATTGCCATCATTCCGTGAGGCTTGGTGGAGTCGAAGTATATGCTGTCACCCTCTTCCAGGATGATTGTCTTGTCGCCAATAAGCAGTTTCATAGTGCCTTCGAGGATATAGTTAAATTCCTGCCCGTCGTGGGTGTTCTTGTATATCTTGTGTGCATTGGGCTTCGGCTCTACGGTAACGATGAACACGTCGGCATTGCGCTTCTGGAAACCGCTTGTCAGACTTTGATATTTATATGCCTTGGTGCGTTCCACGCTCATGCCGTGACCTTTGCGCACCACGTAGTAGGAGCGCATCTTGGGTTCCTCGGCGAACATCAGCGCATCGGCCGACACACCGTATTTCTTGGCAATCTTCATGATGTTAGAGATGGTGATGTCAACCTCGCCGCTCTCTATCTTCTCGTACTTCTCAAGCGGAATGCCGCATGTGTCGGCAACGTCCTGCATGCTCAGGTCGAGAGCGTCGCGCAGACCTTTCAGTCTTTCGCCTATCTGCTTTATTGCTTCTTCCATAAATTTATTTGGTGTTTGATGAAATTCAATTTTTTGCTCCTGCTTTCAGTCCTCGAATCACAGCCGAGGTGAATCCTGCATGCTCCATCTCGTTGAGTCCCTTGATGGTGACACCGCCAGGCGTTGCGACGAGGTCGATGGCCTGTTCGGGGTGCATGCCGCTCGACTGTAACAGCCTCACCGCCCCCAGCATTGTCTGCAGCACGATGTCCTTTGCGTCGTCGGCCTTGAAGCCCAGTTCCACTCCGCCTTCCGCTGATGCTCGAACGTAACGCATGGCGTATGCTATGCCACACGAGGCGAGTGTGGTGCCTGCTGCCAGATGGTTCTCGTCGGTAATGATTGTCTGGCCCATCAGGTCGAAGAGGTCGGTGATGGTCTTTGTCTGTTCGGCAGTTGCCTTGTCGGGCACTACGAATGTCATCGACGCCAGTTCGGCAATGGCGATGTTGGGTATCACGAGGAACAGGGGGAATCCCTCTGGCTGGGCACCTGCGAGTATTGAGCGAATCTTCGTCGAAGGCACTCCTGCCGCAATCACCACAAGCAGTTGCTTGCTGAGGTCGAGACTGTCCTTGATGCCGTTGAGCACCGGTTCTACCAGCCACGGTTTCACCACCACCATCACCACGTCGGCATCCTGTGCCGCAATGCTGTTGTCTGTTGTCACGCTTGTGCCTTGCTGGGCGAAGCGGTCAAGTGTTTTCTGCACGGGGTCGGCCACGGTGATGTCCGATGGCTTGATGACATTTGTCTTTAGCAGTCCCTCCACTGTGGAGCCTCCCATTGCACCGGCTCCGATAACTGATATTTTCATGTTTTAATTTTACAATTTTACGATTTTACGATTTCACCAATAGTCAAATAGTCCAATGGCTCAATTGTCTAATATTTTCAGTTGCTCGCTTCAAATGCTTTCTTTAAACGTGTTATAAAGTCGTCGGCCTCGTCCTTGCTCAGACAGAGTGGCGGCAGCAGACGCAAGATGTTTGTTCCGGCACAGCCGGTGAAGCAATGCTCTTCATAGACAAGGCGCTGGCGCACTTCCTTATAAGGCACCGAGAGGTCAACGCCAATCATCATGCCGCGACCGCGCACATCCTGAATCTTTACGCAGTCGTCGCCAAGTGATTTGCGCTCATCGCTCAATTCCTTCAACTTCTCTATGAGATACTCGCCCACGAGATGGGCATTCTCAACCAGACCCTCCTCCTCGAACACGTCGAGAACGGCCAAGGCGGCGGCACATGCCAGATGGTTGCCTCCGAAAGTGGTACCCAGTTGTCCATAGATGGGCTTGAATTCGGGCGATATGAGCACACCGCCCATTGGGAAGCCGTTGGCTATTCCCTTTGCCACGGTGATGATGTCGGGGCGTATGTCGAGCCACTGGTGGGCGAAGAACTTTCCGCTGCGGCCGTAACCGCACTGTATCTCATCGCATATCAGCACTGTGTTATGTTGCTTGCAAAGGTGTTGCAGACCCTGCGCAAACTCCTTCGTGGCCATCTTGATGCCACCAACACCCTGGATGCACTCCAGTATCACGGCGCAGACATCGCCCTTCTGCAGTTCAGCCTCCCACGCCGCAAGGTCGTTCAGCGGCAGATAGGTGACGTGTCCGTTGGCGTTTATCGGGGCTATGATTTTCGGGTTGTTGGTCACTTCCACAGCCAATGACGTGCGACCGTGGAACGCTTTCTCTGCCGACAGCACGCGGGTGCGCCCGTTGGTGAACGAAGCCAACTTCAGGGCGTTCTCGTTTGCCTCAGCACCCGAGTTGATAAGGAACAACTGATAGTCGTCGTACCCGCTAATCTTGCCTAAACGCGCTGCGAGTTCCACCTGCAAGTCGTTCTTCACCGAGTTGCTGTAGAAGCCTAACTTGCCCAGTTGCTCGCCAACTTTCTCAACGTAGTGGGGATGGCAGTGGCCAATGCTGATAACGGCATGACCGCCATAGAGGTCGAGATACTCGTTGCCCTTGTCGTCCCATACCTTGCAACCCTCACCCTTGACGATGTTCACGTCAAACAGTGGATATACATCGAATAACTTCATATCTTTTTCTTCTCTTTCTTTGAAATGTGCTTGCAAAATTACGATTTTTTCTTTAAACCCAATAATAAATAAGGTGTAAATCGTCTTGAGGTACCGATAAAAAACGCGGGAATGAAAGAATGACGGAAGAATATTCATTCAGTTTGTTGCATGTTATGCACAAACGGGACAGCCGGTAATATCACCTGAAATCACAATTGATATCAAAGCGGGTTGCGATTGATGCCAAACCGGGAGACAATGTTATTAACTTTGTTGAACAAAGTTATTAAGATTGTTGAACAAAGTTATTAAGATTGTCGAACAAAGTTATTAACTTTGTTACCCCGTTTGTATCTTCTTGAAAGCCAGTTGGTTACAAACGGCGATTCTCGGTCATGCTTTCTTCGCGTTCATGCAGTGCTCGCAGAGGAAGTTGTAAACAAGGAAGAAATCCTCCTTGCATACATATACACGATTTTTAGATAGTGTTTCGTTCACCTTTATCATGTTCATGCGGGGGCAGGGCGTCAGTCGTTTAACGTCTGATAGGGTGGTGGTCATCGACGTGCGCGACTTGGCGAGCATTCCGGTGCCTATCGTTCCCATTCTGCCTGTTGCCAGGCCAGCGAGAATGGCGAGGTCGCCAATAATCTGACCTTTCTTTGCCGAGTGCGGCATCTGCTGGTGCACCACCTCCTTCTCGTCCAACGTGAAGAGCACAATGTATTTTCCGCCCGCAATGAGGGCATAAACCAGATAACCGATGATGCTCAGCACCGCCATGATTGCTGCGGTGATGAGCATCGCCTTGCCCATTCCAAGCATGCCGTCAACGTCGAGGTCGCTACTGATTATGAGGATGAAGCCGACGATGACGATTACTATTAACATGGTGATTCCCAGAACCTTCCACACATCGAACAGAATGGAGGGGTTCTTAAACATGTTCACCTCGTGTATCCAGCGGTATTTGCCGTCCTTGCACAGCATCACCCTGTTGCCGATGTCTTCTTTCTGTTGCATGCTCTTAATGGTTATTGTTGTGGGCGGAACCGTTGAACACCACCGTCAACGATGCTAAAATGCCGACGCTTTGAGGCGAAGCCCGCTGTCTTCGGGCAAACCGAACATGATGTTCATGTTCTGTACAGCCTGGCCCACAGCACCTTTCAGCAGGTTGTCGATGGCGGTTGTCACCACCAGTTTGTTGCCGAACTTGTCGCAGTGGACAAGACATTTGTTGGTGTTCACCACCTGCTTCAGGTCTATTGCCTTGTCTGTGTAATGCGTGAAAGCAGCATCCTTATAGAATTCCTTGTAAGCCTGAACGATGTCTTCACCGCTAACGTCGGTCTTAATGACGCTCGTCACGAAGATGCCGCGGGCGAAATCGCCACGATAGGGAATGAAGTCGATGCTCACCGTGCCGCCTTCGTCGATGGGCGAGCCAATGACAGGGCTGTCCGCAGGGCTCACCTCGTTGAGGCTCTGGCAAATCTCGTGCAGATGCTGATGGGTGAACAGTTTGTATGTGCTCATGTTGTTATTGCGCCATGAGAAGTGGGTGGTGGCGCCGGGCTTCTGTCCTGCGCCGGTGCTTCCCGTGATGCCGTTCACCGCGATATCGTCGTTGATAAGCCCCATCTTTGCCGCCGGCAACAGTCCCAGTTGTATGCATGTGGCAAAACATCCGGGGTTGGCAACGTTCATGGCATTAGCAACTTGCTCCTTGTGAATCTCGGGGAGACCGTAAACATAATCGTGGTCGCCTTTGATGCGAAAGTCCTGCGCCAGGTCGATAATCTTCACGCTGGCAGGAATGTCGTGTTCTTTGAGGAACTGCTCGCTCTTGCCGTGCCCGAAGCAGAAGAACACCACGTCAACATCATCGAAAGGCATCTTCGAGGTGAACTTCAAATCGGTGTCGCCGACGAGTCCCTCATGAACATCACTTACCATGTTGCCTGCGTTGCTCTCCGAGTTTGCAAACACAATCTCCGCCTCCGGGTGGTTAAGCAGCAGCCTTATCAGTTCGCCACCAGTGTAACCGGCAGCGCCTAGGACCCCTACCCTGAGCCTACCCCCAGCCCCTCCCAAAAGGAGGGGAGTCTTTAAACTAGTGCTATTATATTCGTTCATTAATAATTTATTGCTTAATTTTGTTCAGTACCGCCTCTATATTCCCAATCACTTCTTCATTGGTGAATCTCATTACATAGAACCCCTTGTTCTCTATCCATTCGGTTCTTTGTTCATCACTTATTTGCTGGTCTGGTAGTTGATGGTATCCTCCATCAATTTCTACGATAAGTTTTCTGGATAAACAAGCAAAATCCGCTATGAATGTGCCTATTATGTGCTGCCTGCGGAAACTATAACCTGTTTGTTTGCCCTTCAAATATTCCCACAGAATACTTTCTGCTTCGGTTGGTTTCTTACGGTTTTCGATAGCGAATTCTTTCAGTTTTTCGTATAGGATGGGGTCGGCCATCTCGTATCCGAACTGCCTTTTCTCTTCGCTCATCATAATGACTTACTCCAGTAAAACAAACATTCCTTTTGTTCTCCCCTCCTTTTGGGAGGGGGAGGGGGTAGGCTTTACCTCTTCTCGTCTTTATGTATCCCGTAATAAACACGCAACGGAGTGCTGCTTACCTTGATGAAACCCTTTGCCTCGTCGCTGGTCCAGCCGTGCTGCATCTCGCCGTATTCGCCGAGTTTCGACTTTGTGAGGTCGTTCTCACTGTCAACACCAACGGTTTGGAATCCGTATGGACGCAGTTCGAGAATCGCCGTTCCCGTAACGTTGCGCTGACTGCTGGTGAGCATTGCCTCGATGTCGGGCATCACAGGCTCCAGATACTGGCTCTCGTGCAGGAACATGCCGTACCAGTTGGCCACCTGGTCCTTCCAGTATTGCTGCCATTTAGACAGTGTCGATTTCTCCAGCAGGCGGTGAGCCTCGATGATAAGTTTCGGTGCGGCAGCCTCGAAAGCCACACGTCCCTTGATGCCGATGATGGTATCGCCCACGTTGCAGTCGCGTCCGATGGCGTATGATGCGCCAATCTCCTCGATTTTCTGTATCGCCTTTATCTTGTCGTCGAACTTCTCGCCGTTCACCGCTACAATCTCGCCTTTCTCAAAGGTTATCTTCAGTTGCGAAGGCTCCTGACGGGTGACATGCTTCAGATAGGCTTCCTCGGGCAGTCCCTGTGTCGGGTCGAGAATCTCGCCGCCGCAGATGCTGGTTCCCCAGATGCCCACGTTGTAACTGTATTTCAGTTTCGTGAAGTCGGCAAAGAATCCGTTCTCGTTCAGATAATCTACCTCTTCCTTACGACTCAGTGCGTGGTCGCGGGTCAGGGTGATAATCTCCACACCTGGAGCCATCACGAGGAATGTCATGTCGAAGCGTATCTGGTCGTTGCCAGCGCCTGTTGAGCCGTGCGCAATGGCGTCGGCACCTATCTCGTTGGCATAGCGCGCGATGGCTATTGCCTGGAAGATGCGCTCCGATGACACCGAGATGGGGTAGCAGTTGTTGCGCATCACGTTGCCGAAAATCATGTATTTCAGCGATTTCTCGTAATATTCGTGTGTCACGTCGAGTGTGACATACTTTGTGGCGCCCAGTTTGTAGGCGTTCTCTTCGTTCTTCTTCAGTTGCTCCTCGCTGAATCCGGCGGTGTTGGCGCATGCAGCATACACATCATATCCATCGTTCTTCAACTTCATCACGGTGTAACTGGTGTCCAGTCCGCCTGAAAAAGCCACTACAACCTTTTTCTTGCTCATTGTTCCTTATTTTCTGTTTCTATATTATTTTTCTTCTTCTAAACCTTCGAGACGTCGTATGCGGGCAAGCACCTCGTTGGGTATCTTCGCCGGCAGGTGCTCCTCGGGGTCGAACAGCATTCCCGTGCAGATGCAGTATTTGCGGCCCGTGCGCTTCAGCACATCCACGTTGACGCATCCCTCGCAGCCGCGCCAGAATGCTTCGTCGTCGGTGAGGTCGGCAAAGGTCACTGGCTTATAGCCCAACTGCGTGTTCATCTGCATCACTGCCGCGCCGCTGGTTAGCGAGAATATCTTGGCTTTCGGCCATCGTATCCGCGCCAGGGTGAATGTCATGTCCTTAATGCGTTTCGCCAGTCCCAGTCCTCGGTAGTCGGGATGCACAATTAGTCCCGACGTGGTGACATACTGCTTGTTGCCCCACGTCTCGATGTAACTGAATCCGGCGAAATTGTCTCCGTCGAGTGCTATAACCGCTTTCGCTTCGCGCATCTTCGTCGTCAGATATTCATGCGTGCGCTTCGCTATTCCGGTGCCGCGCACCTTGGCGGCCTCGGTGATGGTTTCAAGAATGGTGTCAACGTACTTCTCGTGGGATGCGTCGGCCACCATTACTTCGATTTCTTTCATTACAAATCCCCCCATTATCCCTTGATAACAGGAACGCCATGCGGGGGTACGGGCTTTTTATCTGATGTTTGGAATAACGGTACTCAGTGCTTCAATCACTTCGTCGTGCGCTACGCCTTCCTTTATAACAATGAGGATGGTGTCGTCGCCAGCGATGGTACCGAGTATTTGGGGTATGTCACTTGCATCGATGTTGTATGCTATGCTTGAAGCGTAACCCGGACGGGTCTTTATAACACCCATGTTCATGGAGAAGTTTATCGAGACAAAGCCACTCGACTGCAACATTTCCATGGCCGACTGGGGTTTGGTGATGCGCTTGTACATAGTGTCGTTGGGCAATACATAAACATACTTGCCGTTCATCGACGCTGCTTTCGCTACTTTCAGCTGCTTCAGGTCACGGCTCAGCGTTGCCTGAGTGAGTTTGAAACCTTCTTTCTCCAGTGCGCGGAGCACTTCTTCCTGCGAGCCCAGTTCCATGCTCGAGATGAGCATCTTAAGGGCTTCCATTCTACTGTTTTTAATCTTCATGTCTTTTATATGTTACCGATTCGACTGCAAAATTATACATTAATTTGTGTATCGCCAAATATTTTTGCATAAATCTTTCGTTAATTTTGCATAAAAGGGTAACAATAGTTACAAAAAAGCGGCGCAGCACTCAACAGAGGAACTGCGCCGCAAGCCAGTCTATGATATTTGTTCTTGTGGTCAATCGCGGCTGCCGCCGAAGATTCGCAGCAGATACATAAACATGTTGATGAAGTCGAGATAGAGGCTCAGCGCTCCCATCAGGGCTATCTTCTGAGTGGTGCTCTCGGGATAGTCGGCCTCCATGAGCATCCTCTTGATGCGCTGCGTGTCGTAGATGGTCAGTCCGGCGAAGATTATCACGCCTATCCAACTTACCACGAGGTCCATCAGTCCGCTCTTTATGAAGAAGATGTTCACCAGCGAGGCGATGATAAGTCCCACAACACCCATGATGAGCACGGGTCCCATCTTCGACAGGTCCAGTTTCAGCACTGCGCCGATAATGGCCATCACGGCGAACATTCCTGCTGTGATGAAGAACACGGCGGCGATGCTGCGTATGTCGTAAACGAGGAATATGGATGCCATGGTGAGTCCGTTCACCACCGAATAGAGTGCAAAAAGCAGCGTGGCTACGGGCATCGACAACTTGTTTATGGCGGCGCTGATGCCGAAGACCAGTCCCAGTTCGGCTATGATGATGCCCCAGAAGAGCAGTCGGTTGCTGGCTATGGTGTACCAGATGCCGGTGTCGGCGACAATCCATGCCGTCAGACCGGTGATGCAGAGCGCCAGTGTCATCCACAGATAAACCTTGCGCATTGTCTTCGGCATTGCTATCGACGCGCGCTGTTCCTTCTCTTGTATCAGTTCGTAAAGTCTTTCTTCTGTCATTTCTTCTTGTCTTAATATTAATGTAATTATATAATATTTATCCTCATTGCTAATGTCTCCCCTCCCCTGCATGGACGGGGAAACATCGTGTACGGCATCTTTTGGATTCCTATCCCGTTAGTAGGATCTTACTTCATGTTGTTCTCTTATTTTTTACCTATGTTTATTTCGTCGTCGGAGTAGTATATTATCTTGCGACGTTCCAGTTGTTCGTACTTCATGTCCTCACGGGTGCTCTCTTCGTCGGCAATCATGGTGTAGCCCTTGGTGGTGGAGTAGCGCTCGGTCCAATTGCCGTGGTCGTCGAACTTCTTGTAATCATATTCGGTGGTGTTCTCGTAATTTTCGGCCTCGGCTGCACCTGTAGTAATGATTTTCACGGGATAAACCTTATTGCCCTCATACACCAGAGAGTCGTGATTTAAAGCCTCCCAGAAGTTCGATTCCTCTGTAAGCAGTCTTCCCTGGGCATCGTAGGTGAAAGAGTAATCCTCGAATTCGCGGTCGTTCAGTCCGTCTCGCTTCAGATAATTCACAATCCTTCCCTCGCTGTCGAGTTTTACTTCATTCATCGGAGTGTCGCCATGAAGCATCATGCTCACGTTGCCTGCATCGTCATACTTATATGTATTGCCTGCCCCGTCGATGGTGATGCGTCCCTGGCGGTCGAATGCCAAGTCCAGTTTGTCGCTCTCAACCCACGGATCTTCTCCTTCAGCGAGGCCGGTCATCTTGCAGATAGAGACTCTCACCTCCTTGACATTGCCGTATAGACCGTATGCACGGGCATAGCCGGTGTTGTTCTCCACCTTTTTCTTGTCGCCGTCCTTGTTATCAGCAGTCTTCGTGCTGAACGAGCATGCCGTAAGTATTAGCATTGCTGCGGCAGCCATCTTCCATAAGTTCTTCATAATCTAATAGGGTTTTATGTTTAGATGTGGCAAAGATATAACATTTTTCCCAAATCTCCAAATATTTCTCTTGCCGCCAACTCTCATCTCTACACTCTCCGCTCTCAACCATCAACGCTCAGCAAAACGCAATCTTCCGAAGCGAGCCGTCTGGTGGAAGTTTGGCTTCCCCTGCTGTCCCACCTCGTTCCATGAGAGGAAATGGCGCTTGGGCAGACGGCTGCCGTACTTGAAGAAATTGGCTGTTGCCGTCATGCCGTCGAGGCTCTTGATGTTGCTCTGGAACAGTGCCGAGGCAGGGATAATCAGCGTGAGACTCCACTCCTGAGCGCCAACGCGCGTCTCGAAGGTATCATTGCCCAGCGAGGCCCAGCGCTTGATGCTCTTCAGCACCGCCTGCGAGGCTTCCTCGCGCTCGCCGCCTTGCTTGCCGCCCTGCATCAGTATCGCCCCGATGCAGTTGCTCTCTATATTATAATAGGTGTCCTCGCCGTCAATCATCAGGAAGAACTCGCAGCATGCGTCCTGGAACACCGGGCTCTGGTCCTCGCCGTTCACCGCCCTCACCGCATCTTCCCTGACGTGATACTCCACGTAGATGTTCTGCCCGTCGTGGGCAATGCGGAAACGTGCCTCCGGCTTATATGGATAGTCCTTGCGCCAGTTCTGGCAGCCTATCTCGTTCCACTTCACTCCGTGTGAGTTGAACGCTGCAGGTATCTCCGCCGCCTCGCCGATGCCGTGATGCAGCCTCGCCACCGTCAGCGATTTCCTCTTGCCACTCTCGTTGTCCTCGCCAGCATCGCATGCCGTGCCCGTAATCATTGTCATCAGCATCATTATCAATGCTTTTACTATATTGTTTGCCATGTTATAATAACGCATATCCTTTGCTTTTATTATGACTCGGGACGATAATGAAAGTAAAATCGCTGGCAGAGAAAAATCATAGGGAAAAGTAAAATAGCCTATATTGCTCACCAAAATAGCCTATTTTGGTCGGTAAAATAGCCTATTTTACTTTCCCGTTCCATGCCTGCGGTGTTGCGAAACATCGTTTTCAGAGTTGTGACTCCATGTTAATTATATTTAATTTTCTGTGCTTTCGCTTGGAGGTTTCATTCTTTTTGTGTTATCTTTGCGATATCAAAATGATATCATATTTTAATTTAATGAACATGGAGAACAAAGAATTTGAATTTAAGGGAATGACTATTAACGGCATAATGATGATGATCATCGTTATTCTTGCCTGTCTTCTGTCTGCCTATCTGGCAGTTATGGCGCTTGTCAATTACAATTTCTGGCTGATGGCAATAGCGGTGCCGCTGTTTATACTCGCCATCATCTGCGCATGCGGTTTCATACAGTTGGAGCCTGGTGAGGCTCGTGTGATAATGTTCTTCGGCAAGTATCGCGGAACATTCTCTAAGGCCGGTTTCTATTGGATTAATCCTTTCTACAGCACGAAGAAACTGTCTCTGCGTGCGCGTAACCTCGATGCCGACCCCATAAAGGTGAACGACAAGTCGGGAAATCCCGTCATGATAGGTCTTGTGCTGGTGTGGAAACTGAAGGACACATATAAGGCGATGTTCGAGGTGGACACACAGACAATGGCGGCAGGACGTGCCGGAACCACCGAGTTGGGCGGCGCCTCGGCGGCGGTGATAATGAATGCCCTGCAGAACTTTGTGAGCATTCAGGCCGATGCCGCGCTGCGTCAGGTAGCAGGACAGTATGCCTACGACAACGAGGAGGACGAGAAGGGCATCACGCTGCGCGACGGCTCTGACGAGATAAACAAGGAACTGGAACTGAAAATCGACGAGCGCCTCGCCATGGCGGGCATCGAAGTGGTGGAGGCTCGCATCAACTACCTCGCCTATGCACCCGAGATTGCTGCCGTGATGCTGCGTCGCCAGCAGGCTTCTGCCATCATCTCCGCCCGCGAGAAGATTGTTGACGGTGCGGTGTCGATGGTTAAGATGGCTCTCGACAAACTCAAGGACGAGGGCGTTGTGGAACTCGACGAGGAGCGCAAGGCTGCAATGGTGAGCAACCTGCTCGTGGTGCTCTGTAGCGAAGACAATGCACAGCCCGTGGTAAACACAGGTAGTCTGTATCAATAACACCCCTCTTCAATGCCGAAGGAAGAAAAGAAAACAAAGAGTTTCGTGCTGCGCATTGATAGCGACACGATGGATGCAATAGAGCGTTGGGCGGCGGACGAGTTCCGCTCGACCAACGGTCAATTGCAGTGGATTATCAATGAGGCATTGAAGAAACACAAGAGGAAGTGACTGCTAACATTTCTTCTCAACAATCCTGATGCCGATGTAGCCGGCAATCAGCGTAAGCACAACAAAAAGACACAGGAAGAGCGGACTTGAGAGTGTCATCAAACCATCGGCATAGTCGGCTCCCATCTCCTTTATGGCACCCTCGTGATACCATTGGGTGTCGGTCCATAAAGGGTGCAACCACCCCATAACACCTGCCGACAGCACGGGATAAGCGCAGAACAGCGCCTTTGGCTGCTTGTTGCCAATCACTTGGCGCACAATGTCCGACGCCAATCCCGCTGCCAGCATTATCCCTGCCGCTGGCAGACGTATCTCTCCCAGCGCCAGCAGAGTGACAGCCAGAACGGCTGCCAGCAGCACTCCCACACCAAAACACTTTGTCCGTGAAGCCACCTTATAGTAAGAGTAGGCGCCGAGAAATGCTGCCAGAACAGGGAATCCCACCCAGCAGACAGGATGAAGAAAACCGATAAACGCACACAAAAACACGCTTAATGCATACAAAACTGCGAATCCGATGATTCCTAAAAGACTGCTTGACTTTTTCATAAACTACATTTTTTTTACCTTAAACTAAATATTTAAATTATGCAAGTTCTTATTATGATCTGTCTTTTTCCCTTATTCTCTCCTTCCACATTCCTCTCCATGCTTCGTAAATGTCCTTAATGATGATGCAAAGTTACTCTCTTCCACATAAAACGGCAATACTCAAACATGAGTAAAATACATGTGCCGCGATTACCTAAAACACATTACTCGTCAATGACTATCAAGTAAACGAGTTCTTTGCAAGCAAAGCGCCCCTTCGGGTCGAGCGGACAAGTAAACGAGTTGACAAGTAGACGAGTAGACAAGTAAACAAGTTCTTTGTAAGCAAAGCGCCCCTTCGGGTCGAGCGGACAAGTAAACAAGTACACAAGTTGACAAGTAAACAAGTACACAAGTTGACAAGTAAACAATACAATATCCTCTTCAGAAATTCACATCCCTCCCTTTGGGAGGGCTTGGGTGGGCTTGCTTTTCCCCTTTGGGAGGGCTTGGGTGGGCTTGCTTTTCTCCCTTTGGGAGGGCTTGGGTGGGCTTTTTATATATTATATAATAATGTATATAGTGTTTTGCGTTCTTTTTGTTTTGTCATCATTTAAGAAAAATCGATTATTTTTGAAAAAATATTGCGAAAAGTTTTGGCAGTTCGGATAAAAAGCGTACCTTTGCACTCGCTTTTCCGAAACGGGGTCATCCCGCAGAGGTGAGGCGAATGAAAAGAAAGAGTTCTTTGACAGATTTCATAAGACAGAGAAGTAGTACAAGAAGCGGGGTGTCGGGCTTTTTTGCCTGATGTCCCTGGTGTAATGGAAACCGTCGATCCCGGCTTTATGTGCCGGGAATATGTACAGGTGCCTTTATAGCCGATAAATGTTGATTGTACCGGATAGGCGTTCTGAGAACAGACAAGACTTCGCCGTCCTGCGCATCTTTCGGGATCCGCGGGTCTGGCGCGAGATAAATGAATTTTTACAATGGAGAGTTTGATCCTGGCTCAGGATGAACGCTAGCTACAGGCTTAACACATGCAAGTCGAGGGGCAGCATGGGAGTTGCTTGCAACTTCTGATGGCGACCGGCGCACGGGTGAG
>Ga0256404_1001413_pt1 | contig 58074 bp, 52 predicted proteins | sample RumenRJG_01DNA_FD_185990 | JGI IMG/M metagenome (GOLD analysis project Ga0256404, IMG submission 185990) | Bovine rumen microbial communities from Lethbridge, Alberta, Canada - RJG_01 | ecosystem: Host-associated > Mammals > Digestive system > Stomach > Rumen | place: Canada: Alberta | collected... | reverse complement strand
GCACCTGCACCTTATCCACGTTGATTAGCCTGAATGCGGAGCTGGCAGCGTAAGCTGACAGAGATCTGAGTTCAGGCTGTATGGTGGAAAGGTTGTCCGATTCCCCTAAAGGGAAACCGGTACAGTTTGCACTGTACCGGCAATAGGAAGCACGTGACTTAGTCATGTGAGGCTTCACAGCGATCATTTAACAAGGAGTTTTTCATGAGTAAAAAGATAGATACCCCGAACGCGCCAGCGGCTATCGGTCCGTTTTCTCAGGCTATTGAAGCCAATGGTATGGTTTTCGTGTCCGGACAACTTCCTATAGATCCCGCCACAGGTGAATTCGCCGGAAGTGACATTGTTTCTCAGGTGAAACAATCCCTGACCAATATCGCTTCTGTCCTGAAAGAAGCCGGTCTTGAGATGAGCGATGTCGTCAAGACAACCGTTCTGCTCCAGAATATGAGCGATTTTGCTTCCATGAACGAGGTATATGCATCTTTCTTTAAGGAACCTTATCCCGCAAGAGCGGCATTTGAAGTGGTGAAGCTTCCGAAAGGAGCTTTGGTGGAGATCGAAGCGATCGCTGTGAAGGAGGAAGATCAATGAGTACTTCTCTTCTCTTACTGTGTCTGAGAATCTTTTTCAGCAGGATCCTGGATGTCTCCCTTGCCACCGTCAGGACCATGCTCACCGTAAAAGGGAAATCGAAGACTGCTGCGTGTGTCGGTTTTGTTGAGGTCATTATCTGGTTCCTTGCCGTTCGCACCGCCTTCAACTCCGATGAGGCAGGCATCATCCTCGCTATCGCATATGCGGGCGGTTTTGCGGCAGGCACTTTCATCGGCGGCATCATTTCTTCCAGATTTATTAAGGGTACCGTAACGGTCCAGATTGTCACCAGCGGCAAAAATGATGAGCTGATTTCTGCGATCCGGAACGCAGGGTTCGCCGTAACGGTCGTCAACGTGAACAGCTCCGAGTACTCCGGCGAAAAGTACATGCTGTTTGCGCAGATCGCCTCCGACAGGTTAACCGAGTTCAAGCAGCTCGTCTATGACAAGGACGACAGAGCATTCATCATCGTTCAGGAATCCAAATATGTCTATAACGGTTTCATCAAATGATGACCCTGATTTGCAAAAGACCGAAGTCAGCGACTTCGGTCTTTTGATTTGACTCAAGATTAATACTGCCACAGGCTGTACTGGAACGGCACTTCCTCAGGTTTTGTGTCAGGTGCCTCACCTGCTTCTTCCGCGAGGATCATCTCTCTCATCTTGTTCTCATAGGTGGGATCATAATCGTCCGCCAGAGGAGTGACCTTGCTGCGGATATCGAGGAAATCCAGGATCCCGCGTCCCATCTCTCTGCCCTTACCTGTATGCATATCATAGATGTAATCGGGCAACTCCACGATCTGCCCGTAACGGGCTTCCATCTGAATGATATTCTTCAGGCAGTCCGAAGAGCGCTCTTTTTTCTGCTTGCAGAGGAACCGGATGGCGTGAACGAAAAACAACGGCCTGTCTCCGTCATCATAGGGGAATTTCTTGCGCATCTCATCAAGAGTATTGATGAGGATCGGAGCATAAGGATTCCCGAACCCGATATCCTCTACCGAGATCGCGTTCAGTCTGCGCCACATCTTATCCTCAAACTGCTCACTGGTAATATACATTTCATAAGCCACGCGGCATGCAGTCGCCTCATCTGCGTGGCGGATCGATTTCTGAAGCGCAGAGACCAGTTCGTCCCCCGGTATTCCGTTTCTTGACTTCAGATTGCGCCAAGGATCGTAAGACATAAATTCACCCATGATAATGCTCCTCTCAAAATAGATTATTGTTTCACACCCGCGATCGACACATGGCTGAGCCGTGTCACTGCGGGAATCATCACATTGTTGTACTGGACCTGTTCCCGTGTCATCCTCAAATCGGAAAGATTCTCTTTCAGATCACCGGAAACGGAACCTCCCGTGACGATCCAGACCTCCCCGTTCAGGTGGAGATAGCCAAGCCGGACCTCGCCGAAGATATCACCTGTAAGGGGATCCACCTGAAAATCGGAAAACTCGACGATCTCAAGATGATCTCCCTGTCTTATCTCCTCCTCGCTGCAGCTGCCTCCGGACACTTCCCAGTTCTGGACTTGGAAAGATCCCTCCAACCCCAGATAAGAAGAGAACATTCTGGATCCGTGAAACGCCTTCGGTACTCCCTGTTCCATCAGAACGAGATCCCGTACGGGGGAACCTTCCGGATCGAACTGGAGATTGCACGACGAGTTGAGCAGTTCCTTTCTGCTCCGCACCGTCACCCTGTCGCCTGTTGAAACGGCGATCTCTTTTCCCAGTTCGAAACTGCTCAGATGACGATAGACATAGGAAACGTCCAAATTGTCCAGAAAATAATAGTAGACCTGAACCGCGTCACTTGTGGAAAGAAGGACGGGAATACCTGAGACCTCGGGAGTCGGCTCCGCCTTAAGACGGTCCCTTCCGAATTCCATGGTCCGCTGGATGTTCTTTCTCAGCTGATCTCCGTCGCAGGTACCTGCATTGTACATACGGTACAGTTCGATCTCATGACCCGCATCCCTGGCGTTCACCACGACCTCTGCCATCGATACGGGGAAGGACTGAACGATATCCACTCCGCAGGAATTCGCGAAATGAACTGTGATGTTGGAGCAGAAGATCTCGTAACTGTTGATATCCTCAGTCTTTGTTTCCTGAACCGAGTTCATGGCGTCCAGATAATCTTTCGCAACATTATACAGATCCGGAAGATCCGCAGAGACCGGATTACCGGACGGACCGACGAGATCATATGGTTTGTTCTTTACGAGAGACGCCTGGTAGATCAGCTTTTCTATAACCTGGCTGATCTCCGCTTCATCGGTGGTAGGCGGCAGCACCGCCGTTGCGTTTCCCATATATTGACCGTCTTCAGAACGTTTGAACACTTTTACGGTCAGTTCACCGACCTCTTTTGCCCTGTTCTGATCCAGTTCATGCCTTACGAAATAAAACTCCCAGCCGGAAGTGGTTCTTTCGGTAAGTTCCCAGGCGTCCGCCGAAGATCTTCCGAGCTCATTGACAAACGCATCAAACAGCATCATCCCAGCCTCCCGATCGTCTTGAGATAAGGGCCGCCGTCCGCGACCTTGACCCATTCCTTATGCCCTTTTCCGCATCCTCCGGATCCGAAGATCTCCCGATCAGAAGATACCATGGAAATGTTGCCCAGAAGATCCGGGACATATCCGGTAAGAATGATCGGCGCGAAGACCCTGCCCGTAAGTTTTCCGTCACGGATCTCTCTTCCCATCTGGATGATACACTGGATCCCCCAGTGTTTGGGATCCTCCATGCCGCTTTCCATCCCTTCCAGGAGAAGTCCGTATGGTGTGGAAGCGATCATCTCTTCCAGGGTATCCTTTCCGCTGTCAAACACCGTATTGGTCATGCGGGTGTATGCCTTGTGAGCAAAATTCTCCCTTTTTCCGTTTCCGGTCGGCTTCATTCCAAGTCGGGCTGCGCTGAGCGCATCACAGATTCCTGTCTGAAGGATCCCTTCCCTAATCTCGGTGACATCTCCCGCGAGCGTACCTTCATCATCAAACACATAGGAGGTCACATTGTCCGCGACAAGGGCTCCCTCATGCATGGTCACCAGATTGGAGCCGACACGCTTTCCGATATAGTGCTTCCCGAGAGCCCTGTCTTTTACGAACATATCCATTTCCACACCGTGGCCGAACGCCTCATGAGCGATCAGACCGGTCACTTCCGGAGAGGTGATGATCACATATTCCCCTGGCTCGAGCCGTTCTGCATGCAGCAGCTCATTGGCGCTGTGCACGGCAGTCTCCAGTTTGTCACCGAGTTGGACAAAGATCTCCGGGCCTCCAAGACCGGATATGCTGCTGTACCCGACTCTGTTCTGGTCTCCTTCAGCGACGACAGCTGAAACACTGCCCTCACTGTAGACATAGGACTGTCTCAGGAAACGATTGCGTGAAAGAAACAGTTTGCTGATATGGGTGGATTGTGCGGTCACACTGCAGTCCAGTATATTGTCTCCCAGAGTCATCCCCTTGTCAGAGATCCCGACCATGGAAGTGACGAGTTCCTCAAGATCCGCGTCCTCTGGAAGGGTCCCGGTCTCCTTCTCAACAAACAGTTCCAGCGGTTCGTCAGACAGTTCAGGAGTACGAAAGACCCTGGTTTCAGTCCGTTTCAGCAGGGAGAACTGTCTTTCGAGGTCTTCCCTGATCTTCTGTACCGTCCCCTTGATGTCATCGGGACGGATATCGCTGAGAGAGAACTCGCTGTAGAGACCGTCACGGTATACACGGATGACTGTGCCTCTCTCGGTGGTCATGGTCCGGTTTCCGATGCTTTTGGCATGCTGGGAGATCCTGACAGCCAGTCCTGCGGAATCAGTGGAAAGGATGCTGACATAGGAATAATCCTGTTCGAGTTCGGACAGGATTATTCTCAGATATGGTGTGATTTGATCCAGATATGGGGAAAATGGTGCCTTCATAATAACGCTCCTTCTCAATCCAGGCCGATCTTTCTGCGCACTTTTCTCAGTGTCTTTGTCGCAAGATAGGATGCGTGCTCCGCGCCGTTTTTCAGCACTTCATTCAGCTGATCCTTGTCCGACAGATACATCCTGTACTGCTCCTGGATCGGGGCCAGAGTGTCACGGACCGATTCACCAACCGCAAGTTTGAAATCTCCGTATCCCTTGCCGTCAAATTCCCGTTCGATCTCCTCAAAGGTCTTCCCGGTGATGGCGCTGTAAATGCTCATCAGGTTGGTGATGCCAGGCTTGTCCTCGCCCGCCCGGATCTCGCTTCCGCTGTCAGTGATCGCCCTCTTGAATTTGCGGACGATGGAATCCCCGTCATCGGTGAGCATCACCTTGGCGTTCACGTTCTCGTCCGATTTGCTCATCTTGGCAGTCGGATCCTGCAATGACATGATGCGTGCCGCGACCTTCGGGAAGAAACCTTCCGGGATGGTAAACACATCTCCGTAGATCCCGTTGAAGCGCTGCGCGATGTCCCTCGCAAGTTCCAGGTGCTGCTTCTGATCCGCCCCGATCGGAACGAGGTCGGTCTGATACAAAAGAATGTCGGCCGCCATGAGGACGGGATAGGTAAAAAGTCCTCCGTTGACGTTCTCCGGATGTTTCTTGCTCTTGTCCTTGAACTGTGTCATCCTGGACAATTCTCCGAACTGCGTGTAGCAGGAAAGGAGCCATGAGAGTTCCGCATGCTGATGGACATCCCCCTGAATGAACAGGATCGACCGTTTGGGGTCCACACCGCATGCAAGGAGCATGGCTGCGGATTCCCGGATCTGCCTTCTGAGCGTGGCGGGGTCCTGTCTGACAGTGAGGGAATGAAGGTCCACTACACTGTAAATGCAGTTGTAATCATCCTGAAGGGGGCCCCAGTTGCGGATCGCTCCGAGATAGTTTCCCAGTGTGAAACCACCGGTGGGCTGAATGCCGCTAAACACGGTTTTTTTCGCTTCTTCTGCCATATTGAAAGGCCTCCGTTCAATCATAATAGGTGTACTGCTTCATTGTATTCTCACAGGAAAAACGTGTCAATTGACAAAGCCTCCTAGTGCCCTTACAATTGTTTTGTCATTAACAGAAAAAGAGGTATCGAAATGGGAAATACCCGTACCAGATTTGCACCGAGCCCTACAGGATACATGCATATCGGAAACCTTCGCACGGCTCTGTACGCCTATCTGATCGCCAAAAAGGATGACGGCGATTTTATTCTTCGTATCGAGGACACCGACCAGGGACGTCTGGTCGAAGGCGCTGTCGACGTGATCTACGACACGCTGAAAGACTGCGGTCTGAACTGGGATGAGGGCCCCGATGTCGGAGGAAATTACGGTCCTTATGTTCAGAGCGAGCGCATGGGATGCTATCTCGAATACGCGAAGCAACTTGTTGAAAACGGTTCCGCTTACTACTGCTTCTGCACCGAGGAAGAACTGGACGCAAGGATCCCCAAAAAGGAAGAAGGCGGCGACATGATCCGCCGGTATGACGGTCACTGCCGGAATCTCTCCAAGGCAGAAGTGGAGGCCAAACTCGCGGCAGGGACACCTTATGTCATCCGTCAGAAGATGCCGAAGGAAGGAACCACCACTTTCCACGATCTCGTATATGGGGATGTCACTGTAGAGAACAAGGAGCTGGAGGATCAGATCCTTATCAAGTCCGACGGCATGCCAACCTACAACTTTGCCAATGTCATCGATGATCACCTTATGGGAATCACCCATGTCGTACGCGGCAACGAATACCTGTCTTCCAGCCCGAAATACAACCTTCTTTACGAGGCCTTCGGATGGACCCCTCCGGAATACATCCACTGCGCTCCCGTCATGAAGGATGAGCATCAGAAACTCTCCAAGAGGAACGGGGATGCTTCCTATCAGGATCTTGTGAAAAAAGGATATCTGACCGAGGCAGTCCTTAACTACATCGCTCTTCTCGGCTGGGCTCCCAAGGGAGAGCAGGAGATCTATTCCCTGCCGGAACTCGTGAAGGCATTTGACCTTTCCGGCATCAGCAAGTCTCCCGCGATCTTCGATCCGGAAAAACTCAAATATATCAACTCGGAATACATCCGCGCCTTGTCTCCCGAAGACTATAAAAAGCACGCCATGCCGTTCATCAAGTCGGCAGTGGAAAGAGACGATCTGGACTTCGATGTCCTCTGTGAAGTGCTTCAGCCGCGGACAGAGTTCTTCGGAGATATTCCCGAAAAACTGTCCTTCCTGAATCACAGACCTGACATTGATCCTGAACTATACTTCAGCAAAAAATTCAAGACCAACGCAGAAACAGCCAAACCTGCACTTGAGCAGGTGCTCCCCGTACTGGAGTCTCTCGACGATTTTTCCGTTTCTTCCGTACATGAAGCCCTCTTCTCTCTCATTGAGAAACTGGGTGTAAAGAACGGTTGGATCCTCGGTCCTCTCCGCGTTGCGATCGCCGGAGTTCCGGTGACACCGGGCGGCGCTGTGGAACTGTGCGCCGTACTGGGTAAGCAGGAAACCCTCGCCCGCATCCGCTCCGCGCTTGCTGCTCTTTGATCTTTCAGGGATCAGGCCGAATGAGGCCTGATCCTTTTTTCAGGAGAAACATATATGTTTCAGGACATAGCACCTCATATTTTCAACAATCATTATGAACCGCTGCCTCCAACTGAAGGCGACTTCGCAGTCTGCGTAAAGAACGGAAAGATCCTGGCGAATTCGGTAAACGGTGTCCTTTCACTCCCTTTACTCACCTCTTCCGTGATACCCGCTTGCGGTCCGTATCTCTTCACTATAGATTCCAGCCGTTTCTTTTATGTGGAGGATATCCCGGTCTCTGGGAGTTTTTCTCTTTTCTCATACCGGGAACTGTCCGTGCTTTCCCCTTCCTGGCTTGCCTTTGGCGCGATGACCGGTCTCAGACTCGCGACCTGGTACCAGGAAAACCGCTACTGCGGCAAATGCGGACAAAAACTGAAACACAGTTCTGCGGAAAGAATGGTGTACTGTGAGAATTGCGGGATGACCATCTATCCCCGGATCAACCCTGCCGTCATTGTCGCGGTGAGAAACGGCGAAAAGCTCCTGCTCACCAAGTATGCCCGCGGATATTCCCATTACGCACTCGTGGCCGGATTCACCGAATCCGGTGAGACGATCGAGGAAACTGTCTGCAGGGAGGTATTCGAAGAGACCGGGGTACATGTGAAGAATATCACCTATTTCTCCAGTCAGCCATGGCCCCATTCCGGTTCTCTTCTGTTCGGGTTCTACTGCGATCTGGACGGGAGCGATGCGATCACCATTCAGGAAGACGAGCTCTCCGTAGCAGAGTGGATCGATCGCTCGGAACTTCCTGCCCAGGCCAGTACGATGAGTCTGACATCGACGCTGATCGAGGCATTCAGGAAGCACATCATTTAGCCCGAATTTGACTTTATATATCGCTTTTGCTATATTTGAAGGCGATATATATTTTTTTATTTTTAAAGGAGAGTGATTTTTCTAATGCCGGAAGGCGATCCTCTTGGTAGTTTATTACTGACTGTTTTGCTTATTGGAGTAAATGCGTTTTTTGCTATGAGTGAGATTGCAGTGATCTCATTCAATGATGTAAAACTCAAGCGCCTTGCAGAGGAAGGCGATAAAAAAGCAAAAATTCTTTGTGATCTGACTGAAGAAGAGAGCAGGTTCCTGTCGACCATACAGGTTGGCGTCACGCTGGCCGGATTCTTCTCATCCGCCGTTGCAGCGGACAACCTAACAGAGTATGTGGTTTACTGGCTCAGAAATACAGGCCTCCCCACAGCGACTCTTCGCGGGCTCTCCCTCGTCATCATCACATTGCTCTTATCCTTTATCACCCTTATCTTTGGCGAGCTTGTACCGAAACGCATCGCAATGAACGACCCGGAGAAGACCAGTTTCTTTGCTGCTTATCCTTTAAAATACGTTTCTGTCATCGCTTCCCCTATCGTGAAACTCCTGTCCCTCTCGACAAACGGCGTTCTCCGTCTGATCGGTATAGATCCTGAAGCCCAGAACCCCGATGTCACGGAGGAAGGTATCCGCATGATGCTGGATGCAGGAGAAGAAGAGGGCACCATTCAGGAAGACGAGAGCGAGATGATCCACAACATCTTCGAGCTTGGCGACACGGAGGTCACCGATGTCATGACCCACCGCACCGAGCTGATCACGGTAGATGTGGACGACGACCTTTCCAAAGTCGTCAGCCTTGCCTTGGAAGAGGGGCACAGCCGATTCCCTGTGTGTGACAAGAGCGTGGACAAGATCATAGGAATGATCCACGTCAAGGACCTACTGGTTATCACACAGGAAAAGAAAAAGAATTATAAGATCAAGGATTTCCTCAGAGAGGTACTCTATGTGCCTGAGAGCATGATGGTCAAGAACTTGTTTGAGAAGATGCGTCTTGAAAAGATCCAGCTTGCCGTGGTCATCGATGAATACGGCGGCACGGAAGGAATCGTCACCATGGAGGACATCCTCGAGTCCATCGTCGGAGATATCGAAGACGAATACGATGAAGAGGAAGAGGACATCAACCTCAAGTCCGAAGGCGTCTATACCCTTGACGGAACAGCCGATCTGGAAGAGGTCGCAGAAGAACTGGACATCACCCTTCCGGAAGACAGTGAGGATTACGATACGATCGGCGGGTATCTTACCAGCATTCTTGGAAGGATCCCGGAAGAAGATGAAACCGTGGAGCTGGACGCTATGGGATATCATTTCAAGATCCTGTCCATCACGGATCACCACCTGGATGAGATCGAAGCGACCAGACTGAAGCCGGATCAGACGGTGGAAAACAGCGACCGCACTGAAGAAAACTGATATATACGAACGATGGCCCGCACCGATGGTGCGGGCCATATCTTTATATTTTTTCCTGACGATTCATCCGAGCGCCACATCCAGCACCATCATCAGGGTGAACCCCACGGAGAACGCGATGACCCCCGCGTGGGAATGTTCCCCTTCCGCCATCTCAGGAATCAGTTCCTCAACGACGACATACATCATCGCTCCGGCTGCGAAACTGAGAAAATAAGGGAGCGCATAGGTGACCGAATTCGCCATGAGTATCGTGAGAAGCGCACCAAGGGGTTCGACCGCCCCGGAAAGGATCCCCAGCATCATCGCTTTTTTCTTGCTCATTCCCTCCGCTGCGAGAGGAAGAGAGATGATCGCTCCTTCCGGAAAATTCTGGATCGCGATCCCGAGCGAAAGAGCGAAAGCGGAACCCAATGAGATCACTGCGCTGTTCTCCAACCATCCGGCATATACGACACCGACAGCCATTCCTTCCGGTATGTTATGCAGTGTGACTGCCAGCACCATCATCGTCGTCTTCGCGATCCTGCTCTTCAGCCCCTCGCTTTTCTCACTGTTTAGGTGCAGGTGCGGGATCAGGTGATCCAATATCAGAAGAAAGAGTATGCCGATCCAGAACCCGATCAGTGCAGGCATGAAAGACAGGTTACCCATAGATTCGGATTGTTCCATGGCTGGAATGAGCAGGCTCCATATGGATGCCGCAACCATCACTCCCGCCGCAAACCCGGACAGTATCTTCTCCAGACTGACATTCAGTCCTCCGCGCATGAAAAGCACACAAGCCGCTCCAAGAGCGGTACCGAAAAACGGGATCAGCAGACCCTCCCACACTTCCGGACTGAACATGACCGACACCTCCTATAGTTAGACACTGCTAACTATTCTAACATGACCTCTGCTGTTTGGAAAGTCCATCACAGATACTTGTGCCGGAAATCCAGGTAAATATCGATCAGATAGGGACGGATGCCGTACCAGTCGTCCGCCTCCACGATGTACCGCATCGCCTTTTCTTCCCAGTTTTCCGGGATTCCGAAGTAAGCTTCAGCAATGCTTCCCGCTATGGCGGCCATCGTGTCCGCATCCCCTCCCAATGAAACCGCGTTGCGAATGGCGTCCTCGCAGCTCTCCGCCTCAGCGAAGCACTGGATCGATTCCGGGACACTTCCCATACAGGTGACATCGAAACTATAGTCTGGGCGGATCTCATCCAGGGTCTTTTCCAATGGATAATAGTTTTCTTTCACATGATTCAGGATATTCTCCTTGCTCTCGCCATGAAGGGCCATATAGATGCACGCAGTCACAGCACGCGCTGCTTTGATGCCTTCCGGATGGTTGTGGGTCACTCCGGTCACACAATCCGAAAGGAACAGCGCCTGTTCCAGCGATTCCGCCACATAGGCACAGGGGCTGACCCGCATCGCTGCTCCGTTTCCGAAGCTGTTGTACGGAATGGGTTTGGAGTAGAGCCAATGATTGAAGTTACCGCCGTATCCGGCATCGGGATGGTCCTTCCCTATCCTCTGCATGCTCTCCACCGTCCGCTCCGGCAGATCGCTGAAATCCTCCTTGCAGTTGAGAAAAGCGTCCGCGACGGCAAGTGTCATCATACTGTCGTCCGTACAGTGGCATACATGCCTTCCTCTCGCCTTGAACAATTCAAAATCCTTGGATTTGTACGGCCAGAACTCATAGACCGAACCGATCACATCTCCTAAAATCGCTCCTACCATTCTTACCTCCTTACGTCGTGTTTTCTTCTTCTGATTGTATTATACGACTCCGGACATGCCCTGTGGTCGCCGGTCAGGCGACATCAAAAAAGCGCCTCGCCGGCGCTTTCGCTACCGCCCCCAAACAGAACGGTATTGTTTCTTATCACATTTTTGTGTTTCTCAGATGTTCTGCACCTTATTTCCCTCAGTGTATCTCAGATACAGGGCGAAACAGACCCCGGCAAACGCAGCGAGCAGCCCGTAGAGGATCATGGTATTCGCCGTTCCGATCCTCGGTATTACCTGACTGGCGATCGGGTTGGAGACAAATGTGGAGAAAAGAGATCCCGCAAAAGACGTCAGGGACATCGCGGATGCGATCTCATCCTGCTCCACATTCTTCTCGATGAACCGCATCCTCGACGGAATCATGAAACAGAAGGATATGACCTGTGTGAGGCACGCTGCAATGATCCACCCCGGGCTTGGCATCAGAGCTACCAGAACCGCCTTCGCACAGAAACCCAGCATACCGAGCCATACGATCCTGTCCGTTCCGATCCGATCCGCGATCTCAGTGAAGCGACGGAGCATGAGAAACTCTATGGTTGCCATGATGAAGTCATTCAGACCCGTCACAGCGGAGGTTCCTCCCTTTTCCAGAATCAATACGGGAATGTAGTTGTCGGTGAAATTGAAGGTGGCGTTAGCCAGCGCGTAGCAGAGGACAAAAGCCGCGACCTTTCTTTTGCGTATGACATCGAGAAAACCACGAAAGCCGTTGCTTCCCGCTTTTTCCTGAGGCACTGCAGACGGATCCGGCAGCATGCGGGTAGTAATGAACAGAAGAAGCAGGAGAGCAAAGATGCAGATCGGCGCGATCCGTATCCCGAGCCTGGACAATGCATAACCATAGATCATTCCGGTCAACGCAAAAGCGGCAGATCCGAACGCACGTGTCCGCCCGTAGTCCACCTGTCCCGTCTCCTTCACCAGTTTCAGAACCCATGAGTCATTCACATCCATGAAACAGATGCTCCCTGCGCTCACTAAAACAGCGTATGCCGCTGCGTGAAAAAGGGTCCGACCCGGAGTGAAGAAAAACACAGCGGTCCCCACCACCATACTCAGCACAAGTGCAGCGGTAATCATCCGGCATCTCCCCCGGTCGATCACCGTAGCTAGAACAGGACGGACAGCCAGGGAGACCAGACCGGATACGGACATCATAACTGCTACAAGGGACGCATCGTATCCGAGAGTGACAAGATAAGTGGAAAACATGATCATGGACGGATACATGAAGGAATAGTAGCAGGCAAACAGCATAGAGCACCTTGTGCTCAGAGAAATCTTTTTATGCATCGTTTTTCCTTAAAGCAGGAAGATCCCGTTCTTGTCGCAGATCTCTCGGGTCTCATCGGGCCAGATCCCCGACTGAACCTCACCGATATGGGCGCACCCCATAAGCAGCATACAAAGCCTGCTCTGTCCGATACCGCCTCCGATTGTCAGAGGAAGCTCACCGTCAAGCAGCATTCTGTGGAAAGGAAGCTGGCGGCGTTCATCGCAGCCGCTTATGCTCAGCTGGCGGTCCATGCTCTCCTCATCCACGCGTATGCCCATGGAAGAAAGCTCGATCTCCCTGTTAAGGACATCGTCCCAGAAGAAAAGATCTCCGTTGAGTTCCCAGTCATCATAGTCCGGAGCCCGGTTGTCATGCTTCTTCCCCGACTTAAGAACCTTTCCGATCTGGGTGATGAAGGCGCTGCGGTGCTCCCTCACGAATTCCCTCTCCCTTTCCTGCGGGGTGAGATCCGGCCACATGTCCTCCAGTTCCTGAGAACTGATAAAGGCGACTTCACGGTCGATACGGGGCTGAAGCTGGGGGAAATCCCAGTGAAGATCGTCTCCCGTATTTGCGATGGCAAGGACGATGGAGCGCACCGTATCATACAGGTAATCCAGTGTGCGCTGTTCCCTTGTAATGACCTTCTCCCAGTCCCACTGGTCCACATAGACCGAATGGAGGTTATCCAGAACCGGCTCATCCCTGCGCACTGCATTCATATCGGTGTAGAGCCCGTTTCCGGGATAAAACTCATATCTCTTCAGCGCCAGTCTCTTCCATTTGGCAAGGGACTGAACGATCTCACAGGAAACGCCCTCAACGCCCTTGATGTCAAAGGATACCGGTCTCTCGACTCCGTTGAGGTTGTCGTTCAGTCCGCTGTCTTCCCGGACGAAAAGCGGCGCGGAAACACGCTTGAGGGAAAGCGCCTTGGACAGGTGATTTTGAAAGCTTTCTTTGATGAGCACGATCGCTCTTTGTGTATCATATACCGACAGTCTCGTGTGGTATCCTTCTGGAATGATCAACGCCATTTGTCTTTCTTCTCTCTTCCTAATTTATTGCCGGAAAAATGTTCCCCTTTTCCGTTTTTGATTTTGTTCTTATTTTTAGATGTACGGGACGCATTCCCTCCCGTTTGTTTCTGATTTTTCTCCGCTGCTACGAGACACTTGGGACCGCTGCCGATCAGATCCGTCCTGCCTGCTCTGCGCAGAGCCTCCCGGACCTTTGCCGCGTTCTCCGGGATCCTGTACTGCATAAGGGCCCGCTGGAGCTCCTTCTCCCTGGGATCCTTCGCGATGTAGATCGGCTGCATATTTCTGGGGTTCAGCCCTGTGTAGAACATACAGGTGGACATCGTGCCGGGGGTGGGATAAAAGTCCTGCACCTGTTCCGGCGAAGAATGGGTATCCCTGAAATACTCCGCCAGTTCGATCGCGTCCTGAAGCGTGCATCCCGGGTGTGAGGAGATGAAATACGGAACGAGGTACTGATCCATCCCGTACTTTTTGTTCATGTTTTCATACCGGGACTTGAAGCGCATGAACACCTCATGCTTCGGCTTTCCCATAAGCGCAAGCACATGATCCGCCACATGCTCCGGAGCGACTTTGAGCTGACCTGATACGTGGTATTTTACCAGTTCTTCAAGAAAATCATTCCCATGGGGATCCTGGAGGATGTAGTCGAAGCGTATCCCGCTGCGGACGAACACTTTCTTCACCCCGGGGATCTCCCGCAATTCTCTCAGGAGCTCGATGTAATCGGAATGATCCGCCTCCAGATTCGGACACGGATTCTGCCCCAGGCACTCTCTGTTGGGACAGACGCCTACTTTCAGCTGTTTCTGGCAGGAGGGGTGTCTAAAGTTTGCCGTCGGCCCTCCCACATCGTGGATATACCCTTTGAAATCCGGCATTTTGGTCAAAAGTTCCGCTTCCCGGATCAGACTGTCATGGCTTCGCGCAGAGATGGTCCTTCCCTGATGAAAAGTCAGTGCACAGAAGTTGCATCCGCCGAAACAGCCTCTGCATGAAGCAAGGGAGAATTTCACTTCGGTGATGGAGGGAACGCCACCCATCTCCTCATACATCGGATGGTAGGTCCTCTCATAGGGAAGTTCATAGACTGCGTCCATCTCCTCTGTTGTGAGCGGATACTGAGAGGGGTTCACGACGACGAAGCAATCGTCTTTCACATAACGCTCCGCCAGTTGTTTCCCGGCTATGGCATCACAGTTCTGATACTGCCTCATGAAACTCTTGGCGTACTTTTTCTTATCCTTGCAGATATCTTCATAGGAGGGAAGAACGATGCTTCCTTCAGGCGGGATCGACCCGTCCTTTTTCCACACGGTCCCGCGGACCCAGTTGATCTGATCCACAGGTGTTCCGTCTCTCAGCGCGTTCGCGATCTCAAGGTCGGTCCGTTCCCCCATGCCCCAGCACAGAATATCCGCTCCGCTGTCCAGCAGCACGGAACGCTTGACCGAATCCGACCAGTAGTCGTAGTGACCAAGGCGTCTGAGGCTCGCCTCAAGACCTCCTGCGATCACCGGTATATCCGGATAGGATTCCTTGATCCTCCTGGAATAGGCAACCAGCGCATAGTCCGGACGTCCCCCGTAGACACCGTTTGGAGCATAGAGATCTTCTTTCCTCTTTTTCTTCGCCACGGTGTAGTTGTTGACCATGGAATCCATATTGCCGGAATTGATGAAAAAGCCGATCTTCGGCCGTCCGAAGGCCTCCATGCAATGAGGGTCATTCAAATCCGGTCTTGGGATGATTCCCAGTTTGTATCCGTTTTTCTCAAGAATGTGTCCGATCACTGCTATACCAAATGAGGGGTGATCCACATACGCATCCCCTGTCACAAGGACGATATCCGGCTCACACCCCAGTTCTTTCAGGGTCACTGGAAAAAATGACATGATCTTCACTCCTTATCCTTGGAAGAAATGCGGCCGCCCGGCCTGTTTCCGAATCCAAGAGAGATGCTGTCCCTCCCGAGTTTTTTTCGTATTGAGTCCATAGCGCTCTCAAGGCGCTCCTGCTTTTCCCTGTCCTTCAGGGAATCATTGCTGAAAAAGGAAAGCTGCTGACCGTAATCCACTTCCGGGATCAGGTCGGAACAACCCACGGTGATCAGTCGGATCGGCACTTCTCCGGACCAGTTCTCTTTGATCAGGTCCATGGCTGTGTCTGCGATCTCCCTGCAAAGATGTGTCGGGATCTCCATGGGTCTCTGCCTCTGTATCGTATGAAAGTTCTTGTCCTTGATCTGAACAGAAACAGTATACGCGAGCAGCCCTTTATCCCTGAGCCGGGAAGCGACGGTGTCAGCCAGCGCATTCACTCCGTTTCTGATCTCCTCGTAATTCGTAAGATCCCTGGGAAATGTGAAACCGTTGCTCACGGATTTCACTTCTCTCTTTTCATAGTAGGAACGAACTTCCTCCGCGTCATTGCCGTTGGCGTACTCCCACATGGACCCGCCGTGCTTTCCGAACCGGGATATAAGGGTGTCCTTATCCGTTTTCGCAAGATCCCCGATCGTATATATTCCGAACCTGTTGAGGGATTCCGTCGTGCTCTTTCCGATAAAAAGCAGATCTGATACGGGAAGAGGCCATACGATCTCCTCCATCTTTTCACGGGGTATATAGGTCGTGGCATCCGGCTTCTTCATATCGCTGGCCAGTTTGGCAAAACAGCGGTTGAAACTTGCGCCGACGGAGATCGTGATCCCGATCTCCTCTCGCACCCTTTTCCTGAGCTCATCCGCGATCTCAACGAATTCCCCTCTGATATACCTTGTCGTTCCCGTGAGATCGATGAACGACTCATCCACGCTGAACGGATCCACCAGATCGGTATACTCCAGATATATGCTATTGATCTTTTTGGAGATCTGCCGGTACAGATCGTGGTGAGGGGCGAGGAATACGATATCCGGGCATTTTTTCCGGGCTACATACACCGTATCCGTTGTTTTGACGCCCATCCGTTTTGCTTCCATGCTTGCAGCCACAACGATGCCATGGCGGCTGTCAGGATCTCCCGCTACAGCTACCGGTCTGCCCTTCAACTCAGGGCGCATCAGGATCTCCGCGCTGGCAAAGAAACTGTTGCAATCACAATGTAGGATCCCTCTGTCCAACTCTTTCTCCGTTGTTTCAGCACATTACATTCCTAAAGAATAAGTATATCGAACCACTCTCTTTATGGTCAAGAACCGTGGATATCAAAAACGGTTTTTCGTTGCCGGCTTTCATCTTATTCTCAAGCGAATCGCATGCGACCGCCCCGGTAAAAATGAGCATCTCAACACAGAAAAACGACTCTCCCATCTGTTTCCACAAAGAATAGGGAAAGTCGTTTTTTCGCTTGAAAATGTTTATATGCTGTTTCAGCACACCGGTTTCTTTATCACTCGAGTTCCAGCGTTCCGGTGTAGAGCTGATAGTATCTGCCTTTCTGATCGATCAGCTCCTGGTGGGTACCTCTCTCGATGATATGTCCATGCTCGATGACCATGATCGCGTTGGATCTCATGACCGTTGACAGGCGGTGGGCAATGGTAAATACCGTCCTTCCCTGCATGATCTGATCCATACCCTGTTCGATGATCTTTTCGGTACGGGTATCGATGGAGCTGGTCGCCTCATCCAGGACTAGCACCGGAGGCGAAGCTACAGCAGTACGCGCAATATTCAGAAGCTGTCTCTGACCCTGCGAGAGGTTCGTGCCGTTTGCAGTCAACACGGTCTGATAGCCGTGAGGCAATCTCGTAATAAAGCTGTCCGCATTGGCAAGTTTCGCGGCGGCAATACACTCTTCGTCTGTTGCATCGAGACGGCCGTACCGGATGTTGTCCATAACCGTACCGCTGAAGAGGTTCGTCTCCTGAAGCACCATGCCGATGGAGGCGCGGAGCGAAGATTTCGCGATTCGTTTGATATCAAAGCCGTCATAGGTGATCGAGCCGCTCTGAATATCGTAGAACCTGGTGATGAGATTGGTGATAGTCGTCTTTCCTGCACCCGTGGATCCGACAAATGCGATCTTCTGACCGGGTTTCGCATAGAAACTGATATCATCCAGAACGACCTTGCCTTCGACATAGGAGAACTGGACATCCTTGAAACGAACATCCCCCCGCACTCTGGTGAGGGCGTTGCCGTTCTCGGGATCCTTCCACGCCCAGATATCGGTGCGGTGGTCGACTTCCTTAAGGCTGCCGTCTTCCTGCTCTTCAGCAAACACCAGTGTGATATCGCCTTCATCCACTTCAGGATCTGATTCGATCAAGGTGAAAACACGCTCTGCTCCCGCAAGAGCCATCATGACATAGTTGAATGTCTGTGAAAGCCTCGAGATCGGTCCGGAGATCTGTCTCGCATACAGCAGGAATGCTGCGATAACACCGATCGTCTGAGTTCCGTTGATGCAGAAATATGCACCGATACATGCAATAAGAGCATAGGTGAAATAGGCAAGGTTGGCGTTGATCGGCATCATGATGCTTCCGTACGTACCGGTTTTAACGTCACTTTTCTTCAGCTCATTGATGATCTCCCGGAACTCTTGCTTCGTCACATCTTCGTGCAGGAAAGCCTTGACGACCTTTTGGCCGGAGAAGATCTCTTCGATATAACCGTTCAGGTTAGACAGGTTCTTCTGCAGGTCTTTGAAGTACTGACGTCCGTGTGTGCTGAGGAAGTAGGTCGTATACATGATCACGGCGAGCATCCCCAGGGTGACAAGAGCGAGCCTCCAGTCAAGAACGAACATCATGACGATGATTCCTACCATCTGCACAACAGTATTGATGACCTGGGGGAATGTGTCCGCTACCAGCTGTCGCATGGTATCGACGTCACTGGTGAAGAAGGTCATGATCTGCCCGTTCGTTCTGGTGTCATAGAACTGCATGGGCATATCCTGAAGCTTGCGGAACAGGTCATTCCTCAACCTTGACAGGACGCCTGTAGACACCTTCATCATGTGCTTTCTGTAGATATAGCTCGACAAAGCACCTGCAAGGTAAATAAGTCCCATAAACCCGAGCATCAGGGCAAAACGTGTCAGATCCACGTTCTTCTCCCCAATATAGGGGACGATATAGTCATTGATGATCGGTTCAAAGAAGTAACTGGAGGCGACGTTTGTCAGAGCACTGATAACTACTCCGAACACGACAATGACAAGACTCGTCTTGTACATTCCCATGTACTTCACCAGTTTCCAGATCGTTCCCTTTACATCCTCCGGTTTCGCAGTTCGGATCTGACGATAATTTCTCTCTGCCATTACGCCTTCACCCCCTGCATCTGACTTGTGTAGAGATCGCGGTACTCTTCACTGCTGACCATGAGTTCATCATGAGTACCCCGCTCTACGATCTCGCCGTTCTCCATAACCAGGATCTGGTCCGCATCCATGACGGAAGCGATCCTCTGCGCAATGATGATCGTGGTCATGCCGGAAAGTTTCTCTTTCAGGGCAGTCCGTATCCTGCGGTCAGTGTCCGTATCGACAGCACTGGTGCTGTCGTCCATGATAATGATCTTCGGTTTTTTCATCAAAGCACGGGCAATACACAGTCTCTGCTGCTGTCCGCCCGAAACGTTGACGCCTCCCTGTTCGATCTTCGTATCATAGCCGTCCGGGAAAGAGGTAATGAAATCATCCGCCTGCGCACACTTACATGCCTCGATGACTTCTTCCCTTGTGGCCTCCATGTTCCCCCACTTTACGTTCTCCTCGATCGTTCCGGAGAAAAGCACGTTCTTCTGAAGGACCATGGCCACATCGCCTCTCAGGTTCTCCAGGGTATAATCCTTTACGTTATGCCCGCCGACGATGACCTCTCCTTCCGTAACGTCATACAGACGGGGAATCAGGTTGACCAGCGTGGATTTTGAAGAACCGGTGGGCCCGATGATTCCGATCACCTGACCGGGTTTGATCTCAAGATTGACGTTGGAGAGCACAAACTTCTCCGCGTCCTTTTTATATTTGAAATTGACGTCCTTGAAGAGGATCGATCCATCTTCCAGTTTCAGGTTCGGATCCGCCCCATCGTCCTTGATATCGATCTCTTCATCGATTATCGCGATGACACGCGTCATAGAAGCGTCAGCAAGGAAAACCTGCATGATTCCGAAAGTGATGTTGAGAAGAGAGAAAAGAACCAGTTTGATGTAGGTCAGATAACTCATGAAGTTGCCGACCGTCATGCTCCCGCTGATCATTTCCTTCCCGCCGAACCAGGAGACCGCGATCATACAGGAATACATGACCAGCTGGAAAAACGGCTCAGTGGTGATCAGAACGCTCTCCGCGTGTCTCTGGCTGTCACGCACATCCGTGCTCGCGTTGTAGAACTTTTCGATCTCATAGGGTCCGCGGACGAATGTCTTTACAACACGGATCCCGATGAGGTTCTCCTCCAGTGCCGCGTTGAGGTTGTCGTACTTCTCCATCATGACCTGGAACCTGGGATGCGCCAGCTTATGCGCATACATCATCCCTCCGAAAAGAATCGGCGTAGCGATCAGAAAGACCGTAGCAAGTTTCAGATTGATCGAAGCGACCATGATGAAGCTGAAGACCAGCTGCACAGGTGCGCGGACCAGCATCCGTATGACTGTGATAAACGCCATGCGGATCTGTCTCATATCGGTGGTCAGCCTCGTGACGAGGGAAGGCACCGTAAAATGGTCGATATTCGCAAAGGAAAAATCCTGTATCTTGTCAAACAGGACCAGGCGGAGATTGTGTACAAATCCCGCAGCCGCCTGCGCAGATACAAGTCCGGAACCGGCGCCGAACAGCATCGCTATGATCGACATCAGCACCATCACGCCGCCCATCTTAAAAACATAACCCAGATCGGGTCCCGTAGCTCCGTTGATCCCCTTATCGATGATCATGCTCATGACGCGGGGTATCGCCACGTCAAAGAACACCTCCACGATGACAAGGAGCGGAGCAATAATGGCGTATTTCTTGTATTCCCCAAGATAGCCCATCAGCCGCTTAATTTTCATGACTCACAAAAAAGGCTGCGGTCACAGCCCTCCTCCTACTTATGACTTTCTTCCTATAGTGTATAGATTCTTCCCGGAATAGTCAACTACTTAACATATATTATTCTCCAATATTCGTTATTGGTTTTTTTTATACAAAAGCAGTTCCTTCCTGAGTTCATCAGGGGAATAAATGGAATTCAGATATCTCAGCGCCTGTTTCTGTGACAGGTTTCCGGGAAGTCCATGCGCCTTGAGAAATTCCGTTCTTTTCTGCTTACTTTTTTCTCCCCCGGTGAGACCTGCATCGAACCATTCCACTAACGTGACCGGAGCCTCATCCTCCCTGCGGTCCGGTTCTCCGGCTACCGACCGCAGGACTTCCTCCAGGATACTTTTCCCGACGCCTTCCACACCCAGAATGCCGGCAGCGCCGGGCTGCGGTTTACGCGGCTCCTTTCCCTCGATCTCGGGGACAATGGCATGGTACACCTTTCCGTCCTTCGCAATATCCGCAATAAAAGACCGCAGCTTCCTCCCTGCGGGATCGCTGTCGGTCAGAATGATGATACCTGTTTCCTTGGAGAAACGCCGGATAAGGTCTTGCTTATCCATATCCTTATAGAGGTTGAACCCTCCCGTCTCAATGACCGGAGCGTCCGTTATTTCGTTCAGATGCATCCTGTCGTATTTTCCCTCGACGACGATAGCCTGACAGATATGGATCACAGCTTTTCCCTCCCTGAAACGATCATGGAAAGACGCACCAGTCCCTGTTCCAGGAGCACCTGCTTGTCTCCTGCGAACTGCTTCAATTCCCTGTCCGTTTCATACAGACAGTCCAGGATCGCCTTGATCTGTTTTTCACTGTAACGGCTTGCCTTATCGAACGCGATCTGCAGCGCCCGGTCATTTTTCTTGTATCCGAACTCCGTTTCCGTCTCCTCCCGGCTTTTGTGGGCAAGGATCGCTGCCTTCGCTCTGGCTATATTGATAAAACTTGCTGAAACGGCAGCCAGCACCCGGTTCGGCTCCTGTTCCTGCTCCATCAGCTCGTACATGAGGCGTACCGCCTCCTGTATCTTTCCCCGTTCCATTGCGCGGACATAATCAAAGACACTATCCTCTGTCGTCTTGGGACACATCTTTCGCACGATGTCCACCGTGATCCTGCCGTAATTGCTCGCCGCTGCGAGCACTTCCATCTGGGGAGAGATCTGCTGAAGATTTTCTCCGTTGAGCCGTATGATCTCATCCGTAACTCCCGGGTCGAGAGTGCAGCCCTGTCTTTTTGCGATTGCGTCGATATAACGAATCAGGTCGCCCCCAGTCTTTCTCACACAGGTGACGAGCGCAGCATCCTCCGCAAGAGCGCAAAAGGCTTCGGCGGCTTTGGGAACAGAAAATCTCGCGTCATCCGAATACAGGATCACCACGACAGTCAAAGTATCCGGAAGATCCTGAAGGAACTCCGTATAGACTTTTCTTTTGTCCTCCGTATACGCCGATGCCTTGAAGTTATCCAGTATCAGCGTTTTCGGCTCAAAGGAGAAAGTGGACAGATGTTCCTCGATCTCGTCGTCGGACGCAGTCTGAAAATCAAGCGAAACGCTCTCCCCGCCCACATCAGACGCAATCAGCGTTTTGCAGGCAGAGATCAGATACTCGTCATTTCCGGCAAGGAAATACAGCTGTTTTCTTCCATCCTTCTGAAGACTTTTCTTGAGATTGGAATCTGTCAGTTTGATCGTCATAAATATGTACCTCGGCACAAAAGAGTATACAAAAACGGCATGTGAGGGTCAAGAAAAGAGACCGGAGCAACAGCTCCGATCTCCCTAGGTAAAGTACGGTCTTACTGGAGGAACTTCAGATCGCGGACGATCGACGGTTCCACCGATTTGTTCTTAAGCACATTGACGAAGCAGATCACCTTGATAACTCCCAGTACGACAAGGGCAATGCTGCCTGCGATGGCTACGATCACAGTCCATGCAAGAACCGCCGTCAGAACGGTGAGGATCATCATGGCGATATCCAGTTTCAGGACCTGGCGAATATGGAATTTCAGATATGCAGAATCCTTGTTCGCGAGAAGAGCCATAATGATTCCTACCGCGGAAGAAACATACATCATCGCTGCATAAAGCTTGTACTCCGATACCTCTTTGGCCTCAAACTCAGAAGTATGGTCATAGGCATTGTATTTCATGACAGGAGCCTGATACTGAGGAACCTGCGCAGTATACTGGGGCTGTACCGGTGCCATGGGCTGTACCGGGGCTGTAGGCTGCACAGGAGCCTGTGGTGCTGCCTGAGCAACCGGCTCCGTCCTGGTGACCTGCGGCTGAACAGCAAATGTCGTTCCGCAATTTGAGCAGAACAATGCGGAATCATCCTGTTCCGTTCCACATCTTGGACAAATCTTCATTTTTTATTTCCTCCTGCAAATATGAATCTTTTTACTTTTTTATTATCCCACCGCATTTTTTCTTTTTCAATTGCCTTAAAAGATTCTTAAATATCATGCTCAGAAATCTTAAAAAGTGAATTTTGCATTCTTATACATAATGAGATCACAATTTTCCCGTCCGCTTCGTCATAATTGCCAAAAATTCCCCGCAAAGTCTGTTGTTCACTTTAAAGTAGAAAAAGGTACAATATAGATAGAGTAATCTCAAAGAGGAGGTTCATCTTATGAAAGTCAAAACCGTAGGAAGAAAAGTCAACCTGAAGCAGAATTTCATCGATAAAGTAGAAAAACGTCTTCAGAAGTTTGATCGTTTCTTCAATGAGGAGCCGGAAGCAACCGTCACTGTGACTGTTGAGAAAGGCGACCGTCAGACCGTGGAGATCACGGTAAAGAGCCGTGGGCTGCTCTACAGAACAGAGCGCACGTCTCAGGATATGGAAACCGCATTCAGCGAAGCTGCTGATCTGATGATGCGTCAGATCGTGAAGAATAAAGAAAAATTAGGAAATCGTGTCAGAGCTCGCGAGGTCGAGCTCGCCCAGGAAGAGTTGCAGATCGTTCCTGAGGTTGAAGGAGAAGATTACAGGATCGTCCGTGAGAAGCGCTTCCGTGTGGAGGCTATGACCGAAGAGGAAGCGATTCTTCAGATGGAGCTTCTTGGCCATACATTCTTCCTGTTCCTGAACAGTGCAACGAACGAATTCAACGTCGTATACCGCAGGCACGATGATTCCTTTGGCCTTTTGATTCCGGTCCAATAAGATCATTCCGATCTTCTTTTCGTTTTTGCAATAATCCTTTGTCTGATCCGGGGAGCATGTGCTTCCCGGATCGGATTTTTCTGAATCCTTTCCTGAGTTGACACCATCGAAAGGGAAATGCTAACATTTTCCCGTATCTCCCGGTACTTACCGGGTTTTAGATGTATTGCAGAGGGAGGGTGCGTTATGTACCGTGCTGTTGCCACATGTGCTTTTGGAGTGGAATCCGTCCTTGCCTTCGAACTCCGCCATCTGGGGTTTGAGGATGTTGAGGTACATGACGGCAGGGTATTTTTCTCTTCTGACGCCCTCGGTATCGCCCGTGCCAACATATGGCTGCGAACTGCGGAACGGGTACTGATCGTGCTCGGCGAATACGATGCACCGGATTTTGATTCTCTGTTTGACGGAGCCTATGCGGCTGACTGGGCATCCGTCATCGGCCAGTATGATGCTTTCCCGGTGAAAGGCTACAGCATGAACAGCAAGCTCACCAGTGTTCCTGCGTGCCAGAGCGTCCTGAAAAAAGCCCTCGTTGAAAAACTGAAAAAGCAATACGGAACTATAACGCTTCCGGAGACCTCAACAGAAAAGAAAGTGCGCTTCTCGATCACCAAAGACAAGTGCACTCTCATGCTGGACACATCCGGAGACGGACTTCATAAACGGGGCTATCGTCCCCTTCTAAATGAAGCACCGATCAAGGAGACACTTGCCGCAGCCATCGTCGACTTCTCCCGCATCCGCGAGAACAGTGTCGTCATGGACCCCTTCTGCGGGAGCGGCACCCTTGTCATCGAAGCTGCTATGCGCGCAAGGAATCTGGCACCCGGCATGTATCGACGTTTCGCTGCGGAGCATTATGACTTTATCGGCAGATCCTGTTTTGCCAAGGCAAGAGAAGAGGCCAAGGAGCTGGTGCGCCACAACGTTCCTTTCCGGGCTGTAGGTTCAGACATCGACCCTGAGGCTGTCTCCATTGCCAAGGAAAATGCAAAACGCGCAGGTGTTTTCGACCTCTGTGAGTTCCGGCAGGCAGACGCTCTGCAATTCACACCTGAACCGGATTCCATCATCCTTGCCAATCCTCCTTATGGTGAGCGACTGTCTTCGCCAAAGGAAGCGGAAGAACTGATGAGGGGATTCGGCAGACAGCTGCAGGACAAGACATACAAAGGACTCTATGTCATCTCCTCTCTCCCGGATTTTGAGAGGCTCTTCGGAACGACAGCCAAGCGCAGAAGAAAACTGTACAACGGTATGCTTCCCTGCCAGCTCTTCATGTATTTCTGATTGCTGTATCTATGGACCGCTTATTTGATCTCAGCCAAAAAGAGGAAGTCTTTCTTTTATCCGCTTCGGATAAGGGAAAGACTTATTCTGTATATCTCTCGTCGTCCCCCGACCAGTTCCCGGAAGGCTCCGATCCTCTTCACTTTACAGGTGAACTGAGATTTGAATGGAAGAGGAATGACAGGCCTTTCTGCCACGTTTTCTGGGAGGATTGCTCCACCGTCGTCTCCGTTCAGGAACTCAGCGCCGGAAACTGCTACAATCTGCGGGATCTCGGCGGATACCTCACCTCAGCAGGGGACGCGGTCGTGAAGTACGGTCTCCTCTACCGCAGTGACCAGCCGGATTCCATGGGATCCGAAGCGGAAGCTGTCTATCGAAAACTAGGTCTGAAAACTGTCATCGACTTCAGGGGAAGCGGAGAACACACTCTGTGGCCGGACCCTGTTGTACCCGGAGTTGACAACTACTGGATCCCCGTTTTTGACGAAAACCCCACCGCTCCAAGGGAGCATCTGGATCTTCCCGATATCTTCGCGAAAGATGATGACTGGAAACAGCAGGAATCCGACCTCTTCCGCGAGACCTATCTCCGTATGCCCTTCGGAAGCCCTGCCTATGTCCAGATGTTCGAATGTCTGCTGAAGAACCGCATTCCCATGCTCATACACTGTCTTGCAGGCAAGGACCGCACCGGAATAGGAGCGATGCTGATCCTTCTCGCACTTGGTGTACCGGAAGAAACGATTTTGAAGGATTACATGCACCGGTCCGCTGCCTTCCAGGCATATATCGATTATCGGAAAAACCAGTTTCAGCAGCATCTGATCACCGACATCTCACAAAGACATTTCTCATATTTCTTTGGTGTCCTCGAAGAACATCTCAGAGCTTCGCTGGATAGGATCCGGAAAGAATACGGGACTCCGGAAAACTTCCTTCATGCTTCCTATCACTTGACACAGGAGGATCTGAAAAAACTCCGAAAGGATTATCTCCTTCCCTTACACTGACGAAAAGGCCCTGTCGCTAAACGACAGGGCCTTTTTATGGGCAATTGCATTGTGTATTATGATCTTTCACCAGTTCGTAGAGAACGACTCATGATTCTCAACCGCTTTGCATGCCTGAAGGAGCGTATCGGCATATGACTCACGGATAGAAAGTCCCGTAGCGGCACCGTCCACATAGATGATCAGTGTCCTTGCCTCTCCTCTGCGGAGAGTGACCGTGCGGTCCATACCCTCCTTCGAATTGAACCGGATCTCTGCGACTGCCTCTCCCCCGTTAACGGTAGAGCGGTTTTCGGAATTGACCGAGCAGGCCAATACGTAAAGCCTGGAAAAATCTCCGGAATTCACGTCTGCCTGATTGATCTTGGCAGTTCCGTCGTCGTTCACCTGAATGTTGAACGTCTCCTCACCGAAGGAAATCGCGAGTCCGTTCACGGAACTCATCGGCGGGGCCAGAACATAGCTGCTTTTCATCGTATCGTCCGTAACATCGAGCCAGGTGACGAGGTAGTCCGCCACATTCCAGATCACATCCATTCCCTCTTTGAAGGCATAGTAATTCCCGCTGGGAGCTTCGGATAAATAGATCGTGGCATACTCTCCGTTGTATCCGAGAGTAAGGAAGGTGAGCGGATCATTCAGACCGCATTTTTCCATATCTTCGGCGGTGGGATGATTCACATAGACCGATGACGCGCAGAACTGCATCACTCTGTCAAAAACATTCTGAACCTTTGAAGCCTGAATATAACTGTCGCTCGGAGCAGTCTGGTGATACCGATAACTGTTTCCTGCTCCATCCGTATAGGAAGAGGACAGCTGATCCAGGTGGAAAACTTCACCGTTCCTGTTGGAAAACTCGAGGGAATGCGCGGTATCGGTTTCATCATTGCCCGCCCGGGGACTCTCTGTCTTAGGAGCCAGAAGCCGGTTTACAAGTGAATAGGCATCAGCTAGAACAGGTGAAAACTTGGACATCCTTGCGGTGTAGACCGTGCCTGGATCGGTCGAAACCATGAAATAAACATAGTTCTCCGTCGGCGCTCTTGACCCGACCTGAAGTGTATACTCCTCCCCGTCCTTGAGGACAACCCGGACGGAAGCCTGAGGAGCATCCAGTCCATAGCGGGACAGATCTGCCCCACGGTATTCGCTGTTGGCGTCCACCGAACAGACGGAATCGATGATCGATACGTAGTTGCTCAGCAACTGCGGAAGGTCTCCGATCTTTTCGCAGTTATATCCAATCTCATTGTCGGCCACTTCGAAAGAGAAGGAATCCTTTTCGTTTTCCACATACACCGCTTCCACTTCGCTGCGGGAGTAGTTCAGGACATGGATCGAGTCGCCTTCCGTCTCCGGATCTGTAGTATTCTGAGTGAGATAAACGATCGCACCGACCGAAACAAGCAGTATGGCGACGAGCGCTATGAGCAAAACTCTTTTTTGTTTCAATTATTTATTTCTCCTGCGCATGTATACATAGACACCCATCAGAATAACGATGATCGGGATAATCGCTACAAAGACGATTCCGAGGATCGCCGCTGTCCTGCTGGAAATGGACATATAGCCTCCGAGTATGCTCTTGGCAGCGATCTCAACACTGGTCTCGTTAGGAGCCAGCTGAGCCATGACACCGACCATGTATTCCGCGTTTCCGAGGCTCTCGGTAGAGAGCATCGTGTCATTGATAAAGTAGGACGAGCCGAACACCACCAGTTTGGAGAGTCTCTCCCCTTCTCCGGAGACATACTCGTACTGTTCCGCTACAGCAGCCGAATAGAGATCGCCGTTGCTTCCGGAACGGTACTTCGAGGAGTCCACCATGTCAATCGCCATGGAAGTCGGACTGAAGCTCATCAGCGGAGCTGTGCGGACATTGGAAGAATTCACGAACAGGATCGATACCGGTCTGGTATAGGGTGAGATCGAAGGAAGCCCGGCGGCCAGCGCCTTGGCACTGTAATTCTCCTCAAGGTATCCGGACAGCGCATAGAACTGGTTGTCACTGAACGTGTATCTCGAATCTGTCTCTCCGATAACTTCGGTCGTGACCTCAATTCCGTAGTTTGCCAGAAATGCGCTGAGATTGGGAACCTCAGGCTGTTCGATGGAGGTCAGGTACAGGATGCTCTTCCCGTATTGCCCGCCGTTTCTCATAAACTGCTCCAGTTTCATGATCTCCTCCGTGGAGAAGTCCACTTTCGGGGCAGCGATCACCAGACAGAGCGTATCCTCTTCGATATCCTCTGTAATTAGGGAAACGTCCTCCAGAGTATAGTTGTTAAGTTCGAGGAGACTGTCAAATTCTGCAGTCTCATCCTCGTTATGGCCGGTCGTGAACGCGATCTTATACGTTTCTCCGGATGTCATGCTCATCAGACGTGACGCGATCACCGCCTCCGCCCTGGACCCGGAAACACCGCCGGAACTGTTGAAGAAAAACAGATCGGAAAAAGCGACTTCGTAGAACCTTCCGGAATTCTGGTTCTCCACAATCATGTCTCCCTGGATACAGGATGCTCCGGGATAGGATGCTGCGATCTCCGGATTTTCCAGAGGATCAACATAACGCACCGTTATATTGGGGTTTTCCTTCTCAGCCTGATCCAGAATATACACGACCTGAGCACAGTACGGGTTCAGCGTCTCATACTCCTCTTCCCCGAACAGAACCGTGACCTGCAAAGGTTCCTCGAGTTTCGCAAACACTTCTCTGGCCTCATCGCTCAGATTGAACGCCTTTTCAGCGGTCAGATCGATGAAGGCGTCCTTGCGGTCGGTCAGAAGGATCGATACATAATTCAGCGCTACAACGATAAGAAGGATAACTGCAGTTACGGCTACACCATAGGCGCCGATCTTGAATTTTCTTGATTTCAGTATTTTCATATGTGTTTCCTCCCTCAGCTGTAACGACGTCTCTCGAAAACGCGGGTCGTAAAATAGCAGAACAGGAACATGACAGAGAGGAAAAAGACCACATCCTTGAGTTTGATGACACCCAGGGTGAAATCATAGAACCTGTTATTGAATGATATCGCATAGAGGAAATCTTTGATAAGTTTGGAGTCAACGATCTCCGCAACGCTGTCCAGTATCCCCACGCTGAGAAGTACCGCGAAAGTCCCGATCGCGGCAATGATCTGATTTTCAGTGAGACTGGAGATAAACATTCCGATGGCGATCATCGCTCCTCCGAACATCATCATACCGATGAACAGTCCGATCGTGACGGGCCACTCCACGGAAGAAAACACGGAAACCGTGAGGCCATAGACCAGCACGATGCCAACATTGATGGCGTAAATGCACAGGCTGGCAAGGAATTTTCCCAGAACAAGTTCCCAGAGGGAAAGAGGCGCCGTCAGAAGTGCCTGATCGGTACGGAGGCGCTTATCCTCCGAAAACAGCCTCATAGTCATCATGGGAATGAGGAAAATGGAGATCGTTCCCATAGCGTTGTAAACGTTTCGAAGTTCCGCCGTGGCGGTCATCAAAACAGAAACATAGAAATACCAACCTGCAAGTGTCCAGAATGCAGCAAGCAGGATATAGCCGATGGGAGAACTGAAATACGCTTTGAACTCCCTGCGAAGAATCGTACCCATTATTTGTTGTCCTCCTTCGCGATCAGATCGAGGAATATCTCCTCAAGCGTCATTTCCGCAAACCGTAAGCCGATCACATCAGCCCCGCCTTCAACGAGTCTCTTGGCGATCTCGGCTCTCAGGTCCACTCTCTCCTGGGGAGTCACCCTGAACTCATGGGCTGCCTCCTCCTTGAGACCGTTGTAGGTCACCTCTTTTACCTGGGGAATCGACTCAAGGATCTCCCGGATTTTCTTCTCATCCCCGAGCGCCCTTACATGGACGGACGCGTCGCCTGACAGATTCTTGGACAGATTCGCCGGACTGTCATCCGCGATCAGCCTGCCATGGTCAATGACAAGTACCCTCTCACAAACCGCTTCGATCTCGGACAGGATGTGAGAGGAAAGGATCACAGTACATTTGGTTCCGAGATCCTTGATCAGAGAGCGGATCTCAATGATCTGCTGAGGATCAAGTCCAACCGTAGGCTCATCAAGGATCAGCAACTCCGGATTGCCGACAAGAGCGCCAGCCATTCCAACACGCTGACGGTATCCCTTGGAGAGGTTGCGGATCACACGCTCATATACATCCGTGATCCGGACGGCTTCGCAGATCTCCTGCAGATGCTGTCTGCGCGGCATCTTGCATTTCTTCAGTTCGTACATGAAGTCCAGATACTCATGGACTGTCATATCCACATAGAGCGGAGGGATCTCGGGAAGATATCCGATATGTTTCTTCGCTTCAATAGGCTGTTCCAGAATGTCAAATCCCGCGATCGATATAGACCCTTCCGTCGCCGAGAGATATCCGGTTATCATATTCATCGTAGTGGATTTTCCTGCGCCGTTAGGTCCCAGGAACCCGACTACTTCGCCATGGTCGATGGAAAAGCTCAGGTCATTGACCGCGAGCTTATCACCATAGCGCTTGGTTACATGGTTTACTTCAACAAGCATATGAGAACTCCTCACATAGTAATACAACCTACATTATACTGATTCGTTTTCAACGATACAACGACAAAGAAGTGCCAATTTGGTGACGGTTCTGTGAAAAAGCCGGGCAGCAGAAGCTGCCCGGCTTAAGTCTTCAGTTGTCCTATTCTGGAACCACTTGATACTTCTCATATCTTGGCCAGATCGTCAGATCCACGGTCGCCTGAACCATCAGTCCGTCTTCACGCCAATGCTCACTGACGATATTTCCCCTGTCACGCAGCAGCGCAACTTTCCCCACGTCGGAAAAAGGAAACAGAAGCATGGCGTGAACGATCCTTTCGGACAGTTTGACCGATATCTCGTCTAGGAGTCTTTCCAGTCCCTCCCCTGTCTCAGCAGAAACAGGAATACCCGGAAGCAGGTCGGTCGATTCCACCAGGTCACACTTGTTGAAGACCTGGATCACTGGGGTATCTCCGCACTTCAACTCATCCAGCACGTTCTTTGTGACCTCGATCTCCTCTTCCCAGTGTTCCGAAGAAGCGTCTGCGACCAGCAGGATCAGATCCGCATACTGTGCTTCCGCCAGGGTAGATTTGAACGCTTCGACCAAATGATGAGGAAGTCTGCTGACGAATCCTACCGTGTCGATGAGTATGACATTCTGCATATTCGCAACAGGCAGTCTTCTCGCTGTCGGATCCAGTGTAGCGAACAGTTTATTCTCCGCGAGGATGTCCGACCCCGTGAGCGCATTCAGGAGGGACGATTTCCCCACATTGGTATAACCTACGAGAGCAACGATCGGGATCCCGTTCTTTTTTCTGGATCTTCTGGTGACCTCACGACGTTTCTCCACTTCCTCCAGTTTTTCGCTCAGTGCCCGTATCCTTGACCGGATATGCCGGCGGTCCGTCTCCAGTTTTGTCTCTCCGGGTCCTCTGGTCCCGATTCCTCCGCCCTGCTGGGAAAGACTGTTCCCCAGTCCCAGCAATCTGGGGAGTCTGTATTTCAGCTGAGCCAGCTCCACCTGAAGCTTTCCCTCTGCCGTCACGGCATTTCGGGCAAAAATATCCAGGATCAGGACTGTGCGGTCAATCACCGGAATACGGAACACCTCCTCCAAGTTGCGTGTCTGCACACTGGACAGGTCATCATCAACGATCACCAGATCCGCTTCCGTCTGTTCAGCTAATTGCTGGACCTCCAGCGCCTTTCCCGAACCAATGTAGGTCGCAGGATTCAGCCGATCCATAGTCTGAACCACTTCCGCAGCGACATCGATCCCATCCGTATCACAAAGGGCGCGAAGTTCACTGAGTGAATGCTCCACGTCCCACTGTCCTGTCTGAGCTGATACCATGATTGCCTTTTGTCTCTCCATCCAAACCTCCCGGGTGAGACTGTTGTATGATGTCACACATTATACAGGATACGGAACGGAAAGAAAAACAGGCAGCCCGATGGCTGCCTGCAGAATCAATGCTCTTCTTCCTCTTCTTCCTCGTCGTCCTCGAACTCCTCCGGCTTAGAGAGGCTGCTCTCGATCTCTTCAGGGTCCTCTTCAAAGATCTCTGCAATGATCTCTTCCGCCTCATCATCAGGTACCGGCTCGTCAACGAATTTGTCGCTGAAGCGGATCGCCAAACTCGCCAGCTGTGCCGCATCAGTCTTTTCCTCACGGAGATCGACCCGGTCAAGCAGAAGTTCTACAAGGTCCTCCACGAAGAACCAGACCAGGATCATAACGCTCTCCTGGAAAATCGTGTTGTAACTGAACGCATCGATAAGTAAGGCGATTGCAAAGATCACGACGCAGATAAGAGCGATAATAAAGATCTTTCTCCTGTTCTTGTAAAGATCGATCTGCTTGTCACCAAGTGAAAGGCCGTAGTAATCAAGGATCGTTTCCTCGATGATCGCCTTCTGCTTGTCGTTGAAATGTCCGCCTATGATCTCAAGCACGATCGGATACTCTGTCGGGATGTATGCAGCGTTGCTTTCAATATATCTGGCAAAGCTCTCATTGAGCCATTCATAGTCCTTTACCGAATATGGATCAACGATATCATCGATGCCTTTTACGTTACAAGAGATAAACGCAAGGCCGTTCTCCACATAAATGTCGCGCATGTACTTCGCATAGTCCACCTTCTTCTGGGAGAACTTCCTGATGTTCTTCCTCAGGCGTTTGCGGTTCTGGAATTTATTGTAACCTTTCAAATAACCACCTTCCTGTGCATAAAACTATCATCTTCACTCGTAAGTATTATAACCCGTCCCCACAAAGTATACAACAGTGCCATTATAAAGCCGTTGTTGCTCACAACAAAGCAATTAATTCTGCAAGTTGTATGTAAATACTGGAATTTACATAGTATAATATGGTATCCTATACATGAGAATTAACGTACGAGGGACAAAAGCCACATCCCCAACAAGTATACTACATTATTTCCCTTGTTTCAGGGTCAATTCTTTTCACATCCGACCAACATCCAAATACACGATTGAGGAGAATAAGCAATGTATAATCAGTTGAACTATCAGGTTCTGCAAGAATCCGGATACACCGGATATATCCTAAAAAAAGCTCCTGTCAAAGTGCTTCAGTTCGGAGAAGGCAACTTTCTCAGAGCGTTTGTCGACTATTGGTTTGACATGTCAAACGAAAAGGTGGGCTGGAACGGCAAAGTAGCCATCGTCCAACCTATCAGCCAGGGATTGACCAAGCTGATCAATGATCAGGAAGGTCTTTATACCCTGTATCTGCGCGGTTCTGAGAACGGCAAGACCATCGACCGCAAGCGCGTGATCTCTGCAGTCGATGCATGCTATAACGCATATGACTCCGCTGACTGGGAGAAGATCAAGGACATTGCAAGAAGTTCCGATCTTGAATACATTGCCTCCAATACAACGGAAGCGGGTATTACCTATGACCCTGAAAGCACTTTTGAGCAGACTCCTCCCACATCTTTCCCCGCTAAACTGACGGTTCTTCTGTACGAAAGATTCAAAGCGGGACAGAAAGGTGTCGTGATCCTCTCCTGTGAACTGATCGATGACAACGGCAAAGAGCTTCAGAAATGCTGCAATGAGCATGTCAAAGACTGGAACCTAGGAGACGAATTCAAGACCTGGATGAACGAAGAGTGTCTGTTCTGCAGCACACTCGTAGACCGTATCGTACCCGGAAGGATCCGTGATGAGCAGGAAGTCGCAAAACTGACCGCTGAAAACGGATATACCGACTCTCTGCTTGATGTCGGTGAGGTATTCGGCGTGTGGTATATCGAAGGTCCCCAGTGGCTGGAGGATCAGCTTCCCTTTAAGAAAGCCGGGCTGAACGTCCATGTAGTTCCCGCTGTCGCTCCCTATAAGAAAAGAAAAGTACGCATCCTGAACGGTGCGCACACCGGTTTCGTCCTCGGAGCATATCTGGCGGGTCAAGATATCGTACGCGACTGCATGAACAATGAGAGCATCCACGGTTTCATGAACAAACTGCTCTATGATGAAGTCATCCCCTGCCTGCCTCTCGATAAGGAAGACTGCATGAACTTCGCTGCCGCCGTTACCGACCGCTTCAACAACCCCTTCGTCGATCACCAGCTCATGAGCATCTCCCTCAACTCCACTTCCAAGTGGAAAGCCAGGAACATGCCCTCATTCCTTGAATATATCGAAAAGTTCAACAAGCTTCCCCAGGCATTGACCATGAGTCTTGCTGCATACATCGCATTCTACAGCAGCAACATCCAGCGCAGGGAAGACGACGCTCTCGTTTGCGTTCGTCCTCTCGGAAACGAATACAGAGTACAGGATGTCGACTGGGCACTTGATTTCTTCTACGCCCACAAAGACAGTTCCGATGCAGAACTCGTTCATGACGTCCTCTCCAACAAGCAAATGTGGGATCAGGATCTGACGGCGATCCCCGGACTTGAAGAAACTGTCCTCAAGGATCTGACCATGATCCGTAACGAAGGCGCTGAGAAAGCATTTGCAAGCGTGATTTAAGGCGGTTACCATGAATCTGATCAAAATCCATCCCGATGATAATGTTGCCGTTGCCCTGGAACAGCTGAACTGCAAAGAAACTTATTCTGCAGACGGAACCGGCATTACGGCGCTCGAGGATATTCCACGCGGACACAAGATCGCCCTGCGGGATATACCTTGCGGTTCCCTCATCATCAAATACGGAAACCCTATTGCTATCGCAACGAAAGATATCACTGCGGGTTCCTGGGTGCACACGCACAATGTGCGCACCGGGCTCTCCGAGGGCGGGGATTATTCCTACGACCACCAAGTTTTTCCTCTTCCGGATATTCAGAAAAAAACATTTCAGGGTTACCGCCGCACGGACGGAAAAATCGGAATCCGCAATGAGATCTGGGTCCTGCCCATCGTAGGCTGCATCAATGGCGTGGCCAAAACACTGGTGGAAGAAAATCAGGATCTGGTCACAGGATCCATCGACGGGCTGTACTACTTTGCCCATCCGTTCGGCTGCTCTCAACTTGGAGATGATCTCGCCATGACCAAGCGTGTACTGGCGGATCTGGTTCACCACCCGAATGCCGGGGCAGTGCTATGTGTCGGGCTGGGATGTGAAAACCTTATATTGGACATGTTCCTTGAAGAGATCGGTGAGTACGATCACGACCGGGTCAAATTCATGCTGTGTCAGAAAACGGAAGACGAGATCGAGGAAGGCACCAAACTTCTAAGAGAACTTGCGGATTACGCGGGCCGCTTCCACCGTGAGACTGTTCCAGCCAGTGAACTGGTCATCGGGCTGAAGTGCGGAGGCTCTGACGGTCTTTCCGGAATCACTGCGAATCCTGTAGTAGGACGCTTCTCTGACCGTCTCATTGCATTGGGAGGCTCCACGATCCTCACGGAGGTCCCGGAAATGTTCGGAGCGGAAAACATCCTTTTCTCCCGCTGCGCGAACGAAGAGATCTATCAGAAGGCCGTGGATATGGTCAACAACTTCAAAAAGTATTTCGTTGACCACGGGCAGGTCGTTTACGAGAATCCGAGTCCCGGAAACAAGGAAGGCGGCATCACTACCCTGGAAGATAAATCCTGCGGTTGTGTGCAGAAAGGCGGATCAGCTCAGGTCATCGATGTTCTTGAATATGCGGAAAGAGTGAGAACAAAAGGTCTCAACCTTCTTTCCGGTCCCGGCAATGACCTGGTGAGCGCCACCAACCTAACAGCCTCCGGTGCCCACATGGTACTTTTCACAACCGGACGAGGGACTCCTTTCGGCGCACCGGCTCCGACCGTCAAACTATCCACCAACACTCCCCTGTTTGAGAAAAAACCGGAGTGGATCGATTTCAACACCGGAACAGTCGCGGACGGCACGGAAACGCTGGATGAGGCGGCGGACAGGCTTCTCGGATACGTTCTGAACGTAGCAAGCGGAGAACAGACAAACACAGAAAAACGCGGATACCGTGAGATCTCCATCTTTAAAGACGGTGTCGTTCTCTAATCCCACTGAAGAAATAAGCAAAGAGCTGAAACGGATTTCTCTGTTTCAGCTCTTTTCCATCTGTTGTTATGTCTTACTTATCTTTTGACCCTTGCGCTGGCTCCGCCCATAACGGCTTCCACTTCATTCAGACTTGCCATGGATGTATCACCGGGAGTTGTCATCGCCAGTGCACCATGCGCCGCGCCGTAGTTGACCGCTTTCTCCGGATCTCCTGTTGTTATGAGGCCGTATACGAGGCCTGAAGCAAAAGAGTCTCCTCCGCCGACACGATCCAGAATACTAAGGCCGTTGTATTCCTTGGACTGATAGATCTCTCCGTCAGCCCAGCAGATCGCCTTCCAGTCGTTTACGGAAGCAGTCTTGACTGTACGAAGAGTCGTTGCCACTGCCTTGAAGTTGGGATATGTCTTGGCAGCATTCCCGATCATCTTCTTATAACCTTCCAGATTGAGGCTCTTGAGCTCTGCGTCATTGCCCTCAACCTCAAATCCGAGGCATGCGGTGAAGTCCTCTTCGTTTCCGATCATGACATCAACATATTTTGCTACTTCCCTGTTGACTTCCTGGGCCTTCGCCTGTCCGCCGATGGCGCTCCACATGGAAGGACGGTAATTCAGGTCATAGGATACGACGGTGCCATATTTTTTAGCGGCCTTGCATGCTGCAATGACCGTCTCGCAGGACTGTTCCGAAAGAGCGGCATAGATCCCGCCTGTGTGCAGCCAACGTACGCCCAATGTGCCGAAAATGTAGTCAAAGTCAAAATCTTCAGGTGTCATCTGGGAAATGGCCGTATTGGCGCGGTCAGAACATCCAATGGCTCCGCGGATCCCGAAACCACGCTCTGTATAGTTGATGCCGTTGCGGCAGATGCGTCCGATACCGTCTGTCTTTTTCCACTTGATGAGTTCGGTATTCACGCCCCCCTGCTCAATGAGATCCTTGAGGAGTTTTCCTACCTCATTGTCCGCAAAAGCGGTGATCACGGCAGTATTCATTCCGAAGCACTTGTGGAGACCGCGGATAACATTGTATTCGCCGCCGCCTTCCCATACCTGGAACGTTCTTGTCGTTCTGATCCTTCCCTCGCCCGGATCAAGCCGGAGCATGATCTCACCCAGAGATACCGCGTCATATTTACATTCATTTGCAGGACGAAGTTTCAGTTCCATTATCCTCTGACCTCCTTTACGATCGCTGCTGCCTCAGCAGTCAGTCTGCGGATCTCATCGAAATTACCCGCTGTCACGAGGTCTTTCTTTACCATCCAGCTGCCGCCGCATGCGAGGATCCGATTGTATGCGAGATAATCCCTTACGTTCTGGGCGTTGATGCCGCCTGTCGGCATGAACTGAAGGGTCGTATAAGGAGCCGCTACAGCCTTGATCATCTTGAGACCGCCTGCGGGCTCGGCTGGGAAAAATTTAACCACTTCGAGTCCGAACTCTAAAGCCTGCTCCATCTCACTGGGCGTCTGGGTCCCGGGTACGATAGGAAGTCCCACCTTCTGGCAATAGGAAACGACTCTGGGGTTCAGTCCGGGAGACACGATAAATGCTGCACCGGCTTCTTTCGCCCTGTCCACCTGTTCCGTAGTCAAAACGGTTCCGGCGCCAACAAGCATGTCCGGGAAATTTGCTGTCATCTGCTTAATGGTCTCGTATGCCGCCGCCGTCCGGAACGTCACCTCAGCGCAGGGAAGCCCTCCCTCGCACAATGCGTTTCCCAGGGGGACTGCGTCTTTCGCATCATCCAGAACTACAACAGGAACGATACCGATGTTCTTAAACTTTTCATTGATCAGTTCCATTTTCTCCTCCTATATTCAGTCATCAAACTTGGATGTGGTCACTTGCACTTCATTCTGCTCATCAGGAACCCGGTTGGAAACAAGGTCCTCCTCAGCTTCCTGAGCCTTCAGTCGTTCCTCTTCCGCCTTCAGCTGCTCCTTTTTCTCCTTTTCTTCCTTGATCATCAGTTTTCCCTGATAGACAGACATCGCAACCATCACCACGATAAGGGCAACGAGAGCCCACTGTGCAGTGGTGAACGGCCAGCCGCCTTCCATCAGGAAAAAGATGGAATCGATACTGAAATACATGAAAGCAAAAATAATTAAGGATCTTCTCATAGCAGCCTCCGGTTAAAATGATCAGAACTCGATGAGCGTCTTCAGCATCTCTCCCTGATGCTCGTCAAAATCCTTGAAAGCCTGCGCAGCCTGGTCAAAAGGATACACGTTCGTGATCGCGTCTTCCAGTACAAGCCTTCCCTCCTTCACGGCATCGATGGTGTTGAGGAAGTCTGCTTTAAGAGCGTTCCTCGAGCCGAAGATGGTGAGTTCCTTTTTCTGAATGATGGTATAGAAGAAATCAAGGTTCTGCTTGGATACACCGATATCGACAACAGTTCCGTGGAAACACACGGCATCGATGCAGTTCTGCATGGTGGAAGCACGTCCCACACACTCTACGGTCACATCGAATCCATTACCGTCGGTCAATTCCGCAACTGCAGCATTGAAAACTTCATCGCTCGTATTGAGTATAACATGGTCGGCGCCGAGTTTCTTCGCCATATCGAGTTTCTGCTGGGAAACATCGCAAACCGTCACTTCCGCACCGCGAAGTTTCGCAGCTTTCAGCGCAAATGCGCCGATCGTACCAGCTCCAACGACAAGCACCCGGTCGCCCGGATTGATGTTTGCGCGGCTGATTCCGTGCTGGCTGATGCAGAACGGCTCCACAGCTGCAAGTGACTTGGCGGAGATGCCTTTTCCATCGTAAATGCGCTCCAGTGGCATGCAGAAATAGGTGGAGAAAGCTCCGTCTCTCTGGCACCCCAGCGTCTCGTTATGTTCGCAGCAGTTTACATTTCCTTTTTTGCATGGATAGCACTGTCCGCAGTTGTAGTAGGGATTTCCTGTTACGATCATCCCCTTCTTGATCCCGTAGGGATTATTCTCATCGACATCCACGACTTCAGCTGAGAATTCATGGCCGGGGATCCTGGGATACTCAAAATAGGCAAAACTGCCGCGATAGCTTCCAAGGTCCGAGCCACAGATCCCACCATAGAGGATCCTGAGAAGGGCTTCCCCCTCTTTTCTCTCAGGCATGGGTGTCTCGATGATTTTTACTTTGCGGACATCCTCGATTAAAATTGATTTCATCATATTTCTCCTTTATCTGTAAGCGGCGGCCGAGTCAAATGACACGACCACCGCATTAATTATTTGTGCTTTTCCATGCAACTGATCGTAATTACGCTATTATTCAATGTCCAATCAGGCAGAACGTCTGGACTGGAAAATATCCAGAGATACTGCGAATACGAGAACCAAGCCTTTCATGACCATCTGCATGTCGGAACCGAGTCCGAGCAGTGACATACCGTTGTTAAGAAGGCCGATGACCAATGCGCCGATCAGAGAGCCGACGATCGATCCGTTGGAAACACCGCCGCCGATGAAGCAGGCGCATATAGCATCCGCTTCCAGTCCGAGTCCGATACTCAGAGAGCAGGCATTCAGCCTTGCGGCATAGATGATTCCGGAGAATCCGGCGGTAAGTGCGCTGTTGAGATAGATCAGGAAGATGACCTTTTTGTCCTTGATACCTGACAGGACAGCTGCCTGACGGTTGCCGCCGACAGCTACGACCTGACGTCCGAAGATGGTCTTGCTTACGATAAAGCTGTAGATCGCAACAATGACAACAACGATTACCAGGATCTTCGGATAACCGCGATAAATCGCGAGAAGATAGGTCAGTCCCATGATAAAGCCGCAGATCAGCGCCTGCTGGGCCCAGAAGAGACCGGCAGAGGATACCTTGACATTGTAGGCGATCTTCTGCTTTCTACTGCGAAGCTGAAGGATCACGACGACAAGGCAGGTCAGAGCTCCGAGTATGAGGGAAGTGACGTGTAGTCCCTTCACCCCGAAGAAATCCGGGATATGGCCGGTGCACCAGTTCAGGAAGGAATCCGGGAACATGGTGTATGTCTTGCCCTGCATCACGACGTAGTTGACACCTTTGACGATCAACTGGGATGCGAGGGTGGCGATATAGGCCTCTATTCCGAGAGACGCAACCAGTGAAGCGTTCCAAAGACCGACTGCAAGAACGATCAGGAAGTCGATCAGAAGGGAGAGACCCACCGGAAGGCCGTTCTTAATGATAAGAAGGCCTGCGATACATCCGGACATGGAGCATAGCTGACCTACGGAGAGGTCCGTAAGACCCCCGGCCAGGACCAACATCATCTGTCCGACTGCCAGAATAATGATATATGCGTTCTGGATGATCAGGTTGTTTAGGTTCATCGGCTTGAGCACCATGCCCTTAGTAAGGATCTGGAACACAATAACGATGAAGAGCGCAACCAGGATCATCGTATATCTGCCAATATTTTCCTTGACAGACTTTACTAACTCTTTCATCCTACTTTCTTTCCTCCCTTTTGATGGCTTACGATCATCTGCATCACCTTTTCCTGTGTGGCACCTTCACCAGGCATCTGACCGCAGATCTCTCCTTCGTTCATCACGTAGATACGGTCCGACATTCCCAGGATCTCCACCAGGTCCGAAGAGATGAACAGGACCGACTTGCCCTTCTGGGCAAGATCGTTCATCAGACAGTAGATCTCATATTTGGCACCGACATCGATACCGCGTGTGGGTTCATCAAAGATGAACACCTCGGCATCGCTCGCCAGCCATTTACCAAGCGCCACCTTCTGCTGGTTTCCGCCGGAGAGGCTGCGAACCGGCTGAAGGATCGAATTGCACTTGATGTTGAGTTCATCTACGTACTGATTTGCCATCGTCTCCTCTTCATAGTTGTTGAGGATCGAGTGCTTGGAAATCTTATTCAGGGAAGCGAGTGAGATATTGGTCCGAATCGTGTCATCCAGGATCAGACCCAGTCCCTTGCGGTCCTCGCTCAGATAAGCAAGTCCCTCTTTGATCGCCTCCTTCGGGTGTTTCAGGTGCAGTTCTTTTCCGTTGAGGAACACCTGCCCCGTTGTATGCTGCCCGTACTGGCGTCCGAATACGGAAAGAGCCATCTCCGTTCTTCCGGCACCCATCAGTCCGTAAAGACCGACGATCTCCCCCTTATGTACGACCAGCGACGCTTTCTTGACCACTTCCTGCTCAAAATAAACAGGATGATATGTGGACCAGTTCCGGATCTCAAACCCGATCTCATCCGAGATGGAGGATCTGTCCCGATCCGGGAAACGGTCTTCCATAGGACGTCCAACCATATTTTTCACGATCGTCGGCTCGCTGAAGGGCTTTTCATCCTCATTCATCGTACAGATGGTCTGTCCGTCGCGGATGACCGTGATCCTGTCTGCTACATAGCAGATCTCATTGAGTTTGTGGGAGATCATGATGCTGGTGATTCCCTGCTTCTGAAGCTCCTTGAGAAGGTTCAGAAGATGGGTGGAATCGGTCTCCGGCAAAGAGGCAGTGGGCTCATCCAAAATGAGCAGCTTGCAGTCCTTTGCCAACGCTTTCGCGATCTCCAGCAACTGCTGGGGCCCCGTGCTGATGTCCTTGACATACGTTTCCGGTGAATACTTGAACCCGACCATGTCCAGATATTTCTGTGCGTCGCGGTTGGTCTGGTTCCAGGAAATGATCCCGTGGCTTGCCCGCTCATTGCCGATAAACAGGTTTTCAGCCACCGTCAGTTTCTGAATCAGAGCAAGCTCCTGACGAATAATGACGATGCCCTTGTGCTCGCTGTCCTTGATATCCTTGAACTTGCACTCTTCTCCGTCATAAAGGATCTGTCCCTCGTAGCTGCCGTACGGATAAGTGCCGCTCAGGACATTCATCAGGGTGGATTTTCCTGCTCCGTTTTCCCCCACGATCGCGTGGATCTCGCCCCGCTTTACCTGGAGGTTTACATTGTTCAAAGCCTTTACACCAAAGAAAGCTTTGGTGATCCCCTTCATTTCGAGGATATAATCCGCCATGTTTTCATCCTCTCTTTATAAAATGCTGTCGCCCGCTTCGCACAGGCGACAGCATTCAGATGTTATGCTGATTTACCCGGTTTTCAATTAGTCTTCTTCTTCGGGAATGACATCGCCGAACACAGAATCATATGAATAGAATCCGCTGTCTACGACCTTCTCTTTGAGGTTGTCTTTATCGACTGCAAACATGTCGACGAATTTGGCCTTCAGTGTGAAGTCATAGTCCTCATCGGGCTGATAGTCTTCGAGACCGGTCACTTCTTCGCCCTTGGCAAGGGTATTGATGATATCCATGCAAGCGCCGGAAAGGAGTGTTGTATCCTTGAAGACGGTCATGCCGGCCAGATCATGGGCAATCAGCCAGCAGACGGACTCATAGCAGTCATTACCGGTGATGTAAGCCATGGGCTGCTCTTCTGTGCCGTAGCCGTAATCCTGCAGGAAGTTGGAAACAGGTCCTACGAAATAGTCAGACGGGCAGAGAACTGCATCAAGGCGTGTGCCGTCGGAATAGAATCCGGTCATACGCGCGTTGAACTTTGTCTCAAGGGTGGTGAGCTCCCAGTCAACGATCGTACACTGGTTGATGTCGGTCTCGCCGGATTTGCAAACCAGGACGCCGCTGTCAAAGTAGGGCTTGAGAACTTCGTTCGCGTAGTTGAAGTAATACCAGCAGTTCGCTTCCTTCAGGTCGCCGGCGAACATCTCGATGTACTTCGGATTTTCAGGTGTAGCATTATCAAGATCCAGAGCCTTGATGATCGCATTTGCCTGCATGACACCGACTTCACGGTTGTTGTAGCCAACGAAATAGTCAACTTCATCAGAACCGGTGACAGCGAGGTCATAGTTGATGATGACGACACCGTTGTCACGGGCGTCCTTCAGGACGGTACCGAGAGAACCTGCGTCATAGGGGCAAACGATGATCGCCTTCGCGCCTGCAACGACCATATTCTCGATCTGAGTGGCCTGAACAGTTGCGTTGTCATCATTGAACTGGATCATGGGCTCGAAACCGGCTTCCTTGATAGCCTGCTCAAGGGTAGCGGCGTCGCGCTGCCAGCGTTCAGATGCCTGGCTGTTGAGGGAAACACCGATGATATCACCGGGCTGGAATACAGCTTCGGTATCGGTATCGCCCGCAGGGGTGGTTTCTCCTTCATTCTCGGTGTTCCCGCAAGCTACGAGAGAGAAAGCAAGAACCAGAACGAGAAGCAAAGAAAACAGTTTTTTCATTTCAATCTCCTTCTTCAGAACAATAAAACAACAACATGAAATATGTTGTATGTTACAAAAATGATATATCAAATGGCGTTTCAATTCAATATCAAACCTGTTTTTTTACACATTGATCAATAGGAGAAAACATGTATTGTGCAATCCGACAACACTTTAGATGACAGTGCGGTTTGTCTTGTATACAATTTGTCATTATTTTGTTGTTTATGCATGCTTTATACGTATCCGACGCAAATCAAGTATTCCGATTTCAATTATGATATTCCTCTGCAAACAAGGAATATACCACTGTTTCAACGCTACAGCGCTGATTTCCGCCACTGATGTATACAACAATCTCAAATAATGGTATAATTATCAACAGAATGGAGGAAGACACGATGGCTATCAGTTTAAAAGACAAGGCGTATACGATCATTAAGTCGCGTATCCTGTCCGGGTACTACGAACCGAATACCATGCTCAATGAAGTCGCGTTAAGTGACGAATTGGGTATCAGCAGGACACCGATCCGCGAGGCGCTCAATGACCTGGAGCATGAGATGCTCGTCAATGTACTTCCCAAAAAAGGAACTCAGGTCTCCGAGATCGACTTCGACGTGGTAAGGGATATCTTCCAGGTGCGCTTACTCATCGAGCCCTACATCCTTCGGAAATTCGGTCCCTACATCGACAAGCAGCAGCTCATCCTCATCAAGGGGATCCAGCAGAAAGCCGAAGTAACGGGGATTGAGGAACAGTTTGAGTCGGACAACGACCTCCATCAGCTCATCATCTCCTCCAACCCAAACCGGTATCTGGATGAATCGATACGAAAGGTATACGACCAGAATCAGCGGCTCCGCCTTCTTACCGGACAGAAGAGCACCAAACGTCTCATCGCGAGCGCGGCAGAACATCTGGCCGTAATCGACGCTATACTGGTGGAGGACTATGACGAAGCTGCCCAGGCAATGGAAGTGCATCTCGCTAACTCCTGGCGCGCCACTCTGGATGTTCTCTTCCAAAAGTAGAACGCTAATAATAAACGATCCGGCTCCCCGCCTTGACGACGGAGAGCCGGACTTTTTTGCAATTGTTTTAGTTGTGCATTTCTTCAAAGTGATCTGCTACACGCAGCAATGCGTTGGCGTAGATCTTTGTCCAGACCATGAGCTCTGTCTTCACCCGGATATGCTCATCCGGAGTGTGGCAGATATCCTGCTCCGGTCCGAAGATTGCCCCGAACGGTACAGCATGCGGAACATGCTTGGCGTAGGTGCCGCCACAGACCTTGATCGGTTCGTTGCTTCCGGTCACTTCGCAGAAACTGCTGTACAGTGCCTGAAGGAAGGAGCAGTTCTTGTCCAGCAGGAATCCCGGGGACATGGATTTGGCGACCACATCGATGCCAAGGGGCTTGGTCTGACGGAAGACTGTATTGTAGATGATCTCATTGCGTACTTCGGCCGGGAACAGTACCGATACACCGAACGCAAGTCCGAAGGAATCGAGGGTCATGGTTTCAACGCCGAGACAAAGTTCAGCTGTTTCAGCCTTTACATCGATCCCCAGCCCTTTTCCATCTGTTTCCAGCCCGACTCTGGATACCATAAAGTGGATCAGTTCATCCGGCTCGGCACCGAGGGAAACTGTGTCGAGGAAACAGGCAAGCTGCATTGTAGCATTGATGCCTGTCCAGGGTTCATTCCAGTGATACGCAACCTTTCCTTTGGAACTGATCTTCACGCAGGTTCCTTCTGCGCAAGCGGTCAGATCCATATTCCGCTCTTTTCCGAAGGAGTTTGCCTTATCCGCTGTCTCTCTGGCAAGTTCTTCGGAAGCTGCGTCAAGCACACAGTTCGCCCAGGAGGCGATACCGTTCGCATGATGCTCATGTTCGACACTGACAAGTTTCAAATCCGAAACGATGTTTTCCGGACGATACATTTTCCTCAGTTCAAAATCAGTGCCGTTAAGTTCGCTGTAGGAAAGAGGAAACTGCGAATCCGGGACCCACGCGAAATCAGGAGCGCCATTCTCTCTGATATATAACTGTACATCTGTACTTCCAAGTTCCTCGTTGGTTCCGAAATAGATCCGGACTCTACAAGGCCATTTCACGCCATAGTCGCAGCAGGACTTGATCGCGTAAATCGTGGAAACCGCAGGCCCCTTGTTATCAATGGTACCTCTTCCATAGAGATAGTCTCCGTCCTTGGACATGACGAAAGGCTCCCTTGTCCAGCCGTCCCCCACCGGAACAACGTCCAAATGAATGAAGATAGTGAGGAGCTTTTCCCCCTCTCCGACTTCCGCCCATCCGAATCTGTTCTTGGGGTCCTGATAGGTCTCAAATCCGAGTTTTCTGCAAAGTTCCAGTGTATGTTCAAGGCAGCGGACGATCTCCGGTCCATGCATCATACCGTAATCGGTAAGATGATCCGGAAGACTGGGAATCGCGACCAGTTTCCCTATTTCGTCCACCATCTCCTCTTCGTATCCGTCAATGTGCTCATATAATCCTTTGCTGATAAGATCTTCCAAATAATTCGTCATAGAACGCACTCCTTTCTCTCATCGTTTTCATTATAACCGCTGAAGAAGGCAATTACCATTGTGCAACTCATAACAATTTCCCCCTTCTTTGTGTACAATAGTGACATTTTTACGCGGTCATGTATTTTCCCTTCCATCCCCACTTTTGTCATCGGGCTCTGTCATTCCGCCCCGATATGCGCTATACTACATACGGTTACATTTCTTTTTCTGGGAGGAATATCATGTATTGCACCCGATGCGGAACCCTAGCCAAAGAAGGCGATTACTACTGCAGAAAATGCGGTGCCGTTGTGGATCACGACGGTTTGGATCAGGTCTCTTCGTTTCCACCTGTTCCACGGTCAGCACGCAGCTCCGCATCTGTAAAGCCGTATGATGGAAACCCGGATCTGAACTGGACTTCTATTCTGGGTACGATCCTTGGTGTCGTGTCTCTGCTGTTTTGCTGGAGCGTCATCATCGGTTTCTTCTCAGGTGTCCTCGGACTGATCTTCTGTATCGTAGGCAGGAACAGTGAAAAAAAGAAACTATCCAAGGCCGGGATCATCATCAACATCATAGGAGCCGCACTTTCCATCGGCTTCGGCCTTTATTATCTTTACTTCATCCGCTTTTTCTTTGACGTATCCACTCCTTATATAGAGGAATTCGGACGTCAGTGGCAAAACATGCTCTAGAAGGGAGATCCCAATGTACAATTTTGACGAGATCATCAGCAGAAAACACACCGGAGCGACCAAATGGGAAGCTGGCCCCAACGGGATGAAACTTCCCGAAGATATCATTCCCATGTGGGTGGCGGACATGGATTTCCCCTGTGCGCCTCCGATCGTGGAAGCGCTTCACAAAGCTGCGGATCTGAGGATATATGGATATTCTCAGTTTCCCGAAGGATACTTTGATGCCATGGCCGACTTTTATGAGAGAAGACACCATATCAAAGTAACTGAAGAGGACACATTGTTTACCTCCGGCGTGGTTCCGGCTCTCCATTACGCGGTAAAGGCTCTCACCGAGCCCGGTGACGCCGTCATTGCCCAGACACCGGTTTATTATCCCTTCTTCGGTGTAATAGAGGGAGAAGGCAGAGTCCTCCTGAACAACCGTCTGATCAACACCGACGGCAAATACACCATAAACTTTGATGATCTGGAACAACTGGCCAGTGATCCCCGCGCAAAGGTACTCCTGCTGTGCAGCCCCCACAACCCTGTAGGACGGGTATGGAGCGCAGAGGAGCTTACCCGCATGCAGGAGATCTGTCTGAAACACGGCCTCATCCTCTTGTGCGATGAGATCCATAACGACCTGATCCGTGGCGGACATACCCACCACTCTGTTCTGGAACTGTTCCCGGATGCCCAGAACGTGATCTGCTGTACCGCGCCAAGTAAAACTTTCAATCTCGCAGGTCTTGGGGTATCCCATATGTTCTCCAGAAACAAAGAATATCTGGAAAAGATCGCTGAGGTCCGTGGTTTCCCCTCCATGAATCCCCTGTCTCTCGCAGCTGTCAAGGCCGCTTTTACCTCATGTGACACCTGGCTCGATGAACTGAATGATTACCTCGATTCCAACTTTGAATTGTTCTATGAGCTTTGCAGAAAACATTTCCCCAAAGCCGTCATCACAAAGACGGAGGGCACCTACCTCGCATGGGTTGACGTTCGCGCATACACGGCTGACACCAAGGCACTTGAGGAAAAACTGTTGAACGATTACCACGTATACATTGAGTGCGGCGACGCATTCCGGGGCAAAGGATTTGTCCGTGTGAACCTCGCCTGTCCGAAAAAATACATTGAGGAAGCTTTCGAAAGAGTGCAAAACATCATCTGATAACTTCCACACACGAAAAAGAAGCAGGTCTCCCTGCTTCTTTTTCGTTATTTTTTAGCATCCTGTTTAAGTATCTTATAGAGCAACTGGTAAAGAACCATCGCCTCCTGCGGCTCCAGTTTAATACAGCCTGAGATCTGCTCCGGAATCGCAGAAGCACGCTCCTTAAGCTTCTCTCCCTCCTCCGTGATCCTTGCGATCACGACACGCTCATCTTCTGAACTTCTCGAGCGGGTGATCAAACCCTTGGACTCGAGGCATTTCAGGAGCGGAGTAAGCGTTCCGCTGTCCAGGAATAGTTTCTGGCCCAGTTCCTTTACCGTGATCTCCTTCACTTCCCAGAACACCATCATGGCGATGTACTGGGTATAGGTGAGATCGATCGCTTCCAGATACGGATAATACCTTTTGATCACTTCCCTGGAGGCAGCATAAAGCGGAAAGCAAAGCTGGTTTTCCAGTTTTAGAGAATCAAATTCTTCCATCATATCCCTCAGTGTGTTGCATTATAGGCCGCACGGACTGCTTTCGCCAACTGATCCGCGCAGGAAGTCGGCCTCATCCCACAGGTGTTTCCGAGAAGCTTCTCCTCGATCTGTCCCACGGTCATCCCGTCGACCAGTTTCGAGATCGCTTTCAGGTTTCCGTTGCAGCCGCCGAGGAAAGAAACGTTTGTGATGACATCATCATTGATGTCGAAATTGATCTGTACCGAGCAAGTGCCCGAAGTGCGATATGTATAGTTCATCATGATCTCCGTTCAAATATATTTATAACAATTTAATTATACTCGATTGTATCGCTCTGTCAACGCTGCTGCACCTTATCCACGGAAGACACCAGATATTTCTGATTGTGGAAAACGAGGTCGACAAGCAGGGACAGATACTTGATCACGATCGCGAAAAGGAGAAACACTCCTGCGAAACCGGCAGAAATGACCGCCATGGTGGTGGTCCAGCCCGCAACCGGCTTCAGGGAGAGATATACGACCAGCGTATAGATTCCCGAAGCGAAGGCGATCAGGAACATGAACATCGCGATGAAGAGCGAAAGCCGATACGCGGCGTCCGTATACAGTATCAGAGCGTCCATCGCCTTCCCGGACCGGTCATCCGATACAGAGGAGAAACCTGTCTCAGGCTCGTAGATGACCATTCCCGTCTTCAGTCCCGACGCAGCATGCGCCGCTTTTCTGTATGGAATATAAGAGTTGATCGCATGTAGCCTGTTTACCGCTCTCCTGGAAAGAAGATGGAGAGCGTCGGAGCCGACCTTTCCCCCGCTGTGGCTGAAGCGGTTGAAAAGGGAGTAGAACAGTTTGGAAGTTCCCTTTGCTCCACCGGCAGGAGAAGCGGTCACGATATCGTTTCCGTTCTTCGTCGTCTCAAAGCATTCTTTAATGACCCCGGCAGGAAGTCCTGAACGGACGTTGTCAAACTCATAGATATAATCGCCGATCGCAATGTCTATGCCGGCATTCATAGCCCGCTCCACCCCCTGCTTCACGCTCATGTTCACGATCGTGAGGGCAGCATGATGAGAACTTTCCTGGTATCTTTTTTTAAGAAATTCCGCTACGGTGTCTTCGCAGTCATTAACCGCGACGATCTCATAATTCTCGAAGATCTCGCCGATCTCCCCGCACGCACGGTCAATGAAGGAACAGGTCTGTTCCGGATCACTTCCCAGATAAAACACTGCAGACACCATGCTTTTCTCTTTATTCGTCATTCGTCAATAACCTCCGAAAGGTCGTAGATCGTATTGATTTTGCCGGAAAGCACCGTCTGAAAAACGGGCTTTTCGCTGGAAGTCCAGATGACCGTAGGACGGCTGTCATCGATCTCGCTGGTCTTGAGGATCAGTTTAAGCGCGAAATGGGAGCGTATATAGCTAAAGTCGTACTCCTCTTTCAGATACTTCCTCATCAGCCCGTACATGTAGTTGAACGCGGTATGGGGCTTCTGCTCACAGAAGTCACAGTTCTGAAGACAACCCGGATGGCAATCCGGATTTCTTTCCTGACATCTGAGGGTAGGAAGCTTGTCGTAGCTTGTGGCGTGCGGCGTAAAGCATACCGATGTCAGTGAGTGTAGTCCACGGCAGCCAAACGGCATAACCGAGAAGAACGGACCGTCCATCACCGTGATTCCATAGGATCTCAGAGATTCACTGGGTTCACCGAGAATGATCTCGCACAGTTCGTATTTGGTGGGAAGAGGTTCAAAACCCGCCATATCCAGGATCTCATTCGCTGACGCGTAAGTGGTATTGAGGATATGATCCGATTCAAAGGATACACTGCCTGACTTGACGACAAAGCTGTTTCCGTTTCTGCGTATCTCGTCAACGCGGTGGTGGAAAAGGATCTCTACATTGTCCAGCCGGGAAAGATCTGTCAGCATCTTTTTGCGGATCAGGTCCGCGTCAAAGGCGTACTCGGTGGTTAGAAAAGCTCCGTCCACCACGCCGTTGTTGAAAAACCTTCTCGGATCGGTCTGTTCGCATGGTATTCCAGCATTCTCACAGAACAGTTCGAATTCCGCAGCGTTGGTCCAACTGAAATTTTTGCTCGTCGCATAGATCTTCACAAAAGAACGGTTGATGCAATCAGAGAATTCCTCAGAAAACCGTCTGAAATACTGTCCTGCCTGCAGAGCAGTCGCCATGGAACGGGGATAGTGATAGCCGTTATGCACCCTGGCCTGATTCACAAAACTTGCCCGCTGCATCGCGTCGCCGTCCGCTTCCAGAACCACAGTCTTTTTTCCGGAGAGACCAAACATTTTGGCGGCGTACAGCCCGAACATGCCAGCGCCGATTATGATGCGGTCATATACCATCTCATTTCACCTCCGGGTCATATTTCCCAGCTGCCGCTCGGAACAGGATCGCAAGCAGATCCATATTGCCCTTTAGGGGGCTGATCTTGGTAGGGGTCTTCTCCCCTTTCGGATATGCCCTGGTGACCGGGACTTCACATGCTTTCATTCCCAGCTTGGACCACCGGATCGAAAGATAGGCGAGCAGTTCATATCCGGAGAATACATCTCTGAAAACATCCGTTTCGGGAGAGAAAAGGTATTCAGGCGAATATGCCCGAAACGCGGAAGTCGTGTCGGTAAACTTCTGTCCTGCAGCCGCAGAGATCACGGGAGCGTGAATAAGACGGAGAGCTAGAAGCCTGCTCAAGGGAGTATTGACTGCATTGCCTCCCTCGGCAAATCTGCTTCCCTGAACGAAGTCATATCCTTCCTCCAGTTTTTTGACGAAGAGAGGGACGCTCTCTATGCTGTCCTTGTCATTCCCGTCAATGGTGATGATCCCTTTGTAGCCTCTGGAGAGCGCCACATCAAATCCCGTCCTCAGTTGGGCTCCCTGTTTCCCCTTTCCGGTCTTGATGATCAGGGAATTTACTCCCAGAGAAGAAAGCCTGGAAAGATCCATGCTTCCATCCCTGCTTCCGCCGTCACAGATCAGAATATCTGCGACTGAATCAATGCCTGCGCTGTTCGCTCTCTCCAGTTCATGGAGGATCCTGTTGCCCTCATTGAGCACCGGTATGCACAGACAGTAATCGCTGCACCTGTTCTTCAGCTCGTACCACTCATAGGACGGCACACCTTTTTTCTCTTCAACTACAGTCATCCAAATATGCTCCGCACATACTCCAATGTTTCTTTAATGATCTCTGTGTCTGTTTTCTTCATCTCAACAGAAACATAGCCCTCGTATCCGCCCTCACGAAGGATCCGGGCGACCTGCCCGTGCAGCTCCCTTGGCTGAATCGGAGCGAGTCCAGGCTCACTGACGTGGACATGGTTCACGAGGTACAGATTATCTTCAATGATCCGGGGATCTTCCTGCCTGTCTATCATCGTTCCAAGATCCAGATTCACTTTCAGTCCAGGTACTTTCCCCGCAAATCGGAATGCTTCCTCTGTTGTATTGATAAAGTTCGTTCCGTACATTGGGGGATTTGCCTCGAGAGACAGAACACACCCATGCTCCATAGCAAGAACTGCGGAGCGTTCAAAAAACGAGATGCTGTCACCCGCCGTTTTTCCCTCCGGAACGGATCGGTTCCGGGGGCATCCGAATACGAAATTACAGCCTCCGGCTGCTTCTCCGAAGGAGAAAGCCCGATTCAGGTAGGCGATAAGCTCCGCGCTTCCCTCTTCATCAAACAGATTCTGATCCTTCCCGTACAGGATAGACTGCATCGAACACACGGAAAGTCCGTACTTCTCCCTGAGTTCTACGGCCAAAAGGGACATATCCGTGAGCCGGTCATATGGAGCATCAGGGAAAAAACGGGTCGGAGCAATCTCCAGCCCGCTGTAACCGTTTTGCCGCATCAAACCGTATATTTGCCTGTCCTCATCTGCTGACCAGGCGATATTGGAGAAGCTCAATCTCATCTTTCTTCCCCTGTGACAAAACGCTTGAGCGCGTTTAATTCCTTCTCTTTGGAGTAGCAGTATCCGTCAGAGCCTCCGAACAGGCCATCGTGCTTGCTTCTCAGATCATAAGATGCCGGCTGCCTGTCACTGATATTGGAGAACTCCCTGCCGAAACAGAAACGGTACACCTCCGATGCCGATACCGGTTCACTGGTTATATTAAGAAGTCCGATTCCTGCTTCCATCGCGGTACAGATATCATTCCACAAAAGAGCCAGATCATAGAACTGATATCTGCTTCTGCTGTCAGTAAATGACATCGCGTTCCAGTCATTGTTCTCAAAAAAGGCACGAAGCTCTTCCCGCTGACCGGGATCCGAGGCATCAAGCGTATAAAATCCGTTCAGCGACTTCCTGTAAGCTTCTTTCACAATGGTGGAAACGGCAGAAAGCTCTGAATACTTCTCCTCTGTCAGCATTGACGGAGTAAGCGTCATAGCGTCAAAAATAAAGTTCTTCTTCAGACCTTTTCCGAACAATGCGGGCAAACGGACGATCAAGCTGTCAAAACTCCCTCTTACAAGGTCTTCCAGTTCCAGCCTATTCTTTCCGTAAGGCTGAAGGCCATCTGTCTCCATCTCGCTGTCTTCATCTTTTCCGTTTGGATCCTTGTAGACGTCAATGGTACTGATCAGGACGACCTTTCGGGGATTCATGCGCCTGAGATTCTCAAAAGCCTGCCGCACCATCGCGCGGTCGCCCTGTGGATTGCGGTTCGCAAGAAACTTTTCCGCACGGACCCCGGCATAAACGACCAGGTCATGATCCTGTCCGTATGCGGTTCCGATATTCTTTGAATTATAGAGTGCATCGAAACTGTGGGAGGAAGCAAGGTTCCCTCCCACAAATCCGGTATATCCTACCAATGCGTTTCTCATGATTCCTCTGCTGTCTTTGTGTGCTTCTCAAACCATCCTGTGATCTCTTCCAGTCTGCGCAGACGGTGGAGCGGCTTGCCGCCTCTGGACAATTCATGGTTCTCTCCGTGGAAAATGACCATCTTCGCCTCAACGCCTCTGCTGCGGATAGCAGTAAAGAACTGCACGCCCTGCTCCAGCGGGCAGCGATAGTCCTCGTCCGAATGGATGAAGAGTATGGGAGTGGAAACTTTCGAAGCATATTTCAGCGGTGAATGCCACCACAGTTTCTCCAGGTTCCCGTCGATCGTAGCACCCTGCTGATCCCAGGCGAACCACTGTCCGATATCCGAAACGCCTACGAAGGAGATCCAGTTGCTGATGCTCCTCTGCGTTGCGGCGCAGCAATAACGGTCGGTATGCCCGACGATCCAGTTGGTCATGAATCCGCCGTAGCTTCCTCCGGTAACGCAGATCCTTGTCGGATCCACCTGAGGATACCGCTCCATGAACGTATCGGTGAAATCCATCAGGTTCTGGTACTCGCAGGTGCCGTATTTTCCCCGAATATCGGAGAACTCGTCTCCGCGGCCATCCGAACCGATCGGATTGCAATAGAATACGAAATATCCTTTGGACGCCCACGCCTGCATCTCATGATAGAAGATCTCCCCGTAGACAGTCTTGGGTCCGCCGTGGATATCGAGCACCGCAGGATAAGTCTTGTCCGGATCGAAATCGATGGGCTTAAGTGCCCAGCCGTCGATAACCACGTTGTTGCTCATGAACATCATCTTCTCGGGCATTGCCACATATCTGTCCTTCAGCGCTGCCTCATTGAGGAAGGAGATCCGCTTGGGAGCACGCTCCTCCATGTCGGACTCGTAGAGTTCCTGCAGGCAGTCTGCCGTAATGCGGATGCTGAGGATCTTCCCTGTCTTCTCACAGACATCGAAATCATCCACTGCACCTTCACCGCCGAGGACCGTCACTTTGTTTCCATCCGCAGAAAGAGCACAAAGCACAGCGGCATTCCTTCTGGTCTCAACGAAGTACAGATACTTCTCTCCCCCTTTAAGCGCCCTGCCATGTCCAAGCCTGCAGTCACTTCCGGTCGAATTTCCGACGGAGGTCGTCATCTCGTACAACAGTTCCTCTTTTCCGGTATCGGGATCGAACCAGTAGAAGTTGGGGTCCTGATTCAGCCCGTACTTCTCATTGTCGGACATGAGCAGTACCAATCTTCCGCCCAGAACTGCAATATCCGCGACAGAATAAACCTTGTCATCGCGGATCATTCTCAGTTCTTCTGTCGCGAGATCGTAAGAGCAGATGTCCTGCTTGTAGAAAGAAACATAGTCCTTCTTCTCGCCGTAGAAGATCACCCTGTCCTCAAAGATCTCGAATCCGGCAACGTCCAGTTCTGTAGGGACTTTGCTGACGGATCCGTTCCTGCTGTCATAGATGAACAGTGCCGTGCGCTGTTTGTTGATAAATCCCGCTCCGTTGAACCAGAACGGCACCTCATCAACGACCTCATAGTCCTTATCGTCTTTTTTCTTTTTATCCGCTTCTTCTCTGTGATCCTTGTCTGCCTTGTAGTAGTCCGGGTCATTGGCGTCGATCCCGCCTAGCACGACGAAAACTCCGTCCTTCCACTCCTTCATGCTCTGCACGGCAAAGGGGAGCTCAAACTCTTTGGTAGCTTCACCGCCGTCCAGACAGAGCTTGTAAACGGGTGTGAACTGCTCACCGGCTGTGACTCTCTTCTTGTCCTTGTTGTCACGCACCGTGCAAAGGAGGATCTCATTGCTGTTTTTCCAGACATAACTTCCTTCCTTGTTCATGGAAGTGAGCTGCCTGACCTCGCCGTTTCTGTAGAGGTAGAGGTTGCTGTCATAGCCGTTTTCATCTACGTTCGCCTTTTTCACGACGAAGACTGCCTTCTCACCGTCAGGAGAGAAAGAGAGACCGCTGAGGAAGCGGTATTCAAAAATATCATTGAGTAAAATGGGTTGCATGGGTCTTGCTCCTTAATGGAACTCATAATCTCCGAGTTCTTCAATGGGTTTCTTCAACTCTTCGGGATGCTGCATCAGCCACTCGAAATATTTAAAACTTCTGATGAAATAGAAGCCATCTGCAATTCGCTCATCAAGAACGACCGCCATGGGAAGGAGCGTGCGCATCTCTCCGTTCTCATTCATCTGTTTCTTGAGCGTGCCAACGATAACAAAGACCGAGTTTGTCCCGTAGTTGTTCAGATGGTGGTAGGATGCTCCGGCTCCGATGCTCCCCAGGTTGGTGAGGAATACAGACGTGTAATTGGCGTCACCGTCCGTGAGCATCTTGGGCATCATGCCGTGATACTCCAGCCTGTAAAGGATCCAGAAAAAGATCTCCAGGATAAAGCGGGGCGCCTTCATGACCGTGTTGATCACGTCATCCAGGTTGTTCTTTCCTTCTTTTCTCATCTTTGTGACATCACCCAGGATTTTCTTGGAGATGTCATCGATGGTCATGTCATCCTTTACCGTCACGCACACAAGACTCTCCTCCGCGCCGTCCTTGAACTGACGTTTCGCGGTGAAGGAAATGGTCAGCTCCTTGCGCTGCCAGAACTGACGACCCGCGATAAAGCGGTTCAGAAGAGGTCGGTGGTGGACTGTCTTCGCCACTCCGGTGCAAACCGCGTGGAAGATCGTATAGTTTGTCCCGTTCTCCTCATTTTCCTTCTTCATCCACTCCATGAGATCCGTGACGTCAACATCCATCTGCTGACAGGCTTCTGCCTCTGTGCGGTTTCTCATGACATATGGAAAAGTCTTGTGCAGACCGTCTACTTCGACTCGTACTGCATCTCTGCGTTCTTTTCTTGGCATTTCTTTTTTCCTCTTTTCTTTTTGTTTTCCCTTGATCCTTATAATACCTTGAGGTCTCGCGGAACACCGTTGAGACTCTCATATCCCTCTTTCGTTACGATGACCAGGTCTTCGATCCTTACTCCGACTTCGCCGGAAATGTAGATGCCCGGTTCAATGGAGAACACCATCCCTTCCCTTACAGGGTGCTCGTTTGCCTGGCCTACATCCTCAGGTTCATGATCCATAAGACCGATGCAATGCCCGAGGCGATGGGTGAAATACTCCCCGAATCCCGCAGCTGTGATATGATCTCTTGCCGCCGCATCAATATCACAGAAGCGGACACCCGGTCTGATGATAGCCTTTGCTTTCTCGGTCGCCTCAAGGACAGTGTTATATACCAGTTTTTCCTTTTCGGACACCTTCCCGTAGAAGCAGGTCCTGGTCATATCGCTGCAATACGCATGATAAACACACCCCATGTCGATCAGCACTCCTCCCTCACCGGTGAAAACCGTGTCATCCGGCTCATGATGAGGATCTGCCGCGTTTGGGCCGAATGCTACGATCGTAGTGAAACTCGGTCCCTCCGCTCCATGCTCCAGAAATGATTTATCGATGAAATCAGCCAGATCCTTTTCCGTCATTCCGGGTCTCAGCGCCTGAAACGCTTCTTCGATGACCGCATCATTGATCCTGCTGCTGATCCGCATCAATTCCAGTTCGTCTTCATCCTTCACGATTCGAAGGCTCTCCAGAGCATTGGTCACTTCCAGTCTCATTTCCGGATAAGCATGGATCATGGGGACGAGATATCTTGCGGCGACATCACGGTCCACGCCCAATGCACTGAAACCGGACAAATATCCGCAAAGGACTTCCGGCGCGTTGTCCGAATCGGTATGCCATACCGTCCGCAGCCCGGTATCCGGTAACACGAATAGTTTGTTTGCGAACAGGACGCTCTCCCCTTTGGCGGGAACCAGCATAAGCCACATTCTCTCATACGGTTCGATCTTCGCTCCAGCCAGATAGAAAATGGATGTGGGGTTGCTGATCAACATGGCATCCAGCCCCTGTTCTTCAAGAAGGCCCTGCAGCCTATTAATACGTTCTGAATACATTTTTTCCTCAACTGCACATATATTTACAACACTGATTACATTTTGGTAACATGAATCAAACTACATTATACATTATGAGGAATAAAATGAGAACTACGATATCACCGGAAGAAGCTCTTGTCATTGTTGAATAACTAACCGGCGCATTCTTGTGACTTCAGTCGTGAGTTAGCCGGTTTGTCTGTGCTATTAACTAATATTAAAACAGTATAGATATTGTAGGTGAAGCCTCAAAAAATCTTTCCATTAAATCGAGTACTGTCCGTACTTTTGGACAGTGGTATTGCTATACTTGATTCAGTGTAATACCACTGGAGGCACTTTATTACACAGACGGAAAGGAGGAGCGGTATGCGCACACAGGTAATGTACAGTCAGAAGATCAGGCAACACAGCGGGATCTTCAAAGACGCTGTTTCCTTTTTTATTTCCGTATGCCTGAAGGAATGGGATGTCATCTCCGGGGAGCCGGTACCCAAGCAAAGGATGAATCTGCTGGAGAAGATGACCCATCCGACAGAAAAGAGGCCGGAAGTACCGCATTGCTTTGACAGCTATGATCCCCGCTTCTACAAATTTCCCAGTTATCTCAGACGTGCTGCATGTATGGAGGCCATAGGAAAGGTATCATCGTACAAGAGCAATCTGGCGAATTGGGAGAAGGAGAAAGAAGGAAAATGTCCCGGGTTGCCGAGAGCGGGATATGTGTACCCCTGCTACTATCGGGAAAACATGTATGAAGGGGGAGAAGAGTATACAGCGAGACTCAAGGTATATATACGGAACACCTGGGACTGGATCACGGTGAAACTGCGGAAGTCCGACGTGGATTATGCCAGAAGGCACTGCGCCGGCATGAAACAATGTTCTCCGACATTGCAGAAGAGAGGGAAAGAGTGGTATCTGGATTTCCCGTATGAAATGAAAACAGAACTGAGTGATCTGCCGGTGATGGAACAGAAGATTCTAGCTGTAGATCTTGGGATCAACAGCGCCTGCA
>Ga0256404_1001412_pt1 | contig 58087 bp, 47 predicted proteins | sample RumenRJG_01DNA_FD_185990 | JGI IMG/M metagenome (GOLD analysis project Ga0256404, IMG submission 185990) | Bovine rumen microbial communities from Lethbridge, Alberta, Canada - RJG_01 | ecosystem: Host-associated > Mammals > Digestive system > Stomach > Rumen | place: Canada: Alberta | collected... | reverse complement strand
CGCATTCAGGATATACTTCATTCAGAGAACGTTCAGCTTTCCTGCCTTACCATAGACGAGGCTCATTGTGTTAGCGAATGGGGCCACGACTTCCGTCCCGACTACATGGAGATTGCCTGCATACGGGAACAGTTCCCGAGTGCGGTATGCCTTGCATTAACTGCCACCGCAACCAAGCAGGTTCAGGGTGACATAATAAGCCATCTGCGCCTTGAAAACCCGGCAGTCCTTGTGGCAAGTTTTAACCGCCCCAACCTTTTTTTGGAAGTGCGCAAAAAGAACAATCCTTTTGAACAGGTTCAGGGATTCCTTCTTGAGCATAAGGGAGAAAGCGGAATAATTTATTGCTTTAGCCGCAGACAGGTGGACGAGCTTACGGAAAAACTTGAGCAAAAAAAGATAAGCGTACTCAACTACCATGCAGGCCTTAGCGACGAAGAGAGAAGCCAGCACCAGAAGCTTTTTATTCAGGACAAGGTGGATGTGATGGTTGCAACCCTTGCCTTTGGAATGGGGATAAACAAGCCCAACGTGCGCTTTGTCCTGCACTATGACATGCCAAAGTCCATTGAGCAGTATTACCAGGAAATTGGCCGCGCAGGACGTGACGGTCTTCCTGCAACAGCCCTCCTTCTTTACAGCTACGGCGACCTTCACAAGCTGCGCTACTTTTTTGAAGACAGTGCCGATCCGCAAAAGGCAGAGAAGCTTCTTCAGGGAATGGTTTCTTATGCGGAGGCAAAGACATGCAGAAGGCAACAGCTGCTTTCTTATTTTGGCGAACCCTACACCCAGGGCGAAAAAGACTGCTGCTGCGATATATGTCTTCGCGGTGGAATAAAAAATACGGATGTTACAATTCCCTTCCAGAAATATCTTTCCTGCATACTTAGGACAAGGCAAAGGTTTGGTGCTCAATACATAATTGATGTTCTTCTTGGCTCCAAGAACAAGCGCATTGTGGATAACGGAGACGACCAGCTTTCTACTTGGGGAATTGGGCGTGAGCTTAGCAAGCAGGACTGGCTTGAGCTGAATTCCTGCCTTATAGCTTCCGGTTACATAGAAAAATGCGGCGACTACGGAACCCTTGCGCTAACGGAAATGGGTCTTGATGCCTTAAAAAACAGAAAGCCTGTCTTCCTTCCAGTTGAATTTACCGGCGGCAAAAAGGCTCTTCCTGCAATGGCATTCCCAAAGAAAGCATACAAAACTGCCGATGACATTGCAGACGATGATGAAGCCCTTCGCATTGCAAATGACCTGCGCTCTTGGAGAAGAAAAACTGCCGACGAGATAAATGTGCCACCCTACGTTATCTTTGGGGACAAGACACTTTACGACATTGCAAGCAGAAAGCCCTCCTCTCTGCCCCAGCTCATGGACTGCTACGGAATAGGTGCGGCAAAGGCTGAACGCTTCTGGAAAGACATCCTTAGGATTATAAAGAATGAATAAGGAATGATTTTGTCCGCTAAGCCATGAGTGTTATACCATGACGCTTAAACCATGACTGCGGAAAGAATCATATAGAGTGCAGTTGCCCCAAAAATGCTTACCATTGAATTCTTTACGGCAAGGTTCACAAGCACTGCAAATGCAAGCCCCGCGAATGCAGGAAGCCCGTAGGGGAAGGCCACAAGTTTTATGTCCTTAAAGCAATAGACCAGAAGAATTGCAATTATCATGGACGGTATGTATTTTTCTATGAACTTGATGAGTGGCGGTGGTTCTTTCCTGCTGAACAAAAGGAAAGAAAATGAGCGCTCAAAGAAAATGATTGCCCCGCAGATAAAAATTGCAACTATTACAAGTGCAAGCGGAAGCTTTCCTTTTATGGCTGAATCCGCACTTCCCGAAGTCTTAATCTGGAAAAGCCCTGCCGCAAAAACAATGCCTGCCAGAATCATTGCGGAAAGTGCAATAAGTATTGCCGTCTTTGCAGACTGCCCCCTTTCCGAATAGAATGTTATGCCCCTAAAAAGAACGATTAGCGCAATTCCCATTAATATAGAAAGAAAAATTATGTTTGAGGAAGGCACAAGTCCAACCTTAAAAAGAAGGACCGCAAGTACGCAGGTGGCAATTCCAATTGCAGCTGGCACAAAGGGTTCAAGGATGGATTTTGCAGTCCCGGTTTTGCCGGCTTTTTTTGCCTCCAAAATTCCGCCCCCAATCTGCCCGCAAAGGATTACCGCAAACAGGGCAGAAAGCGCAAAGTCTACACCGTTAAGATATTGGGCAAGGTTAAAGTGCTGAAGGACGTTGCATGCCAAAGCCCCAATGACGCTTCCAAGCACCCAGTAAAAAAAATCAAGGAAGGCTATTGTTCCAAGGAAGGGGCCTTTTTCTGCCCTGGAAGGAATTTCCGTGAGCACAAAAGGGCATAAGTTTCGTCCGTAAGCCAATAGATTATGAATGGCTTCCACTTTTTGCAGCCCCGGCATTTTTCTATTAGCGAAAGACCGTAGACAATGTGCCTTATGTTTACAAAGAATTCCGTTATGACAATTTCTGCAAGACTTGCCCCCGCCGCAAATAGCCCGATTGCAACGTATTCGCCTGCTCCGCTGTACATAAAAAGTCCCATCACAAGTGCAAGCCACCAGGGGTAGCCTGCGTTTACCACCATAAGGCCAAGGGGAATGCCGATTGCCACATAGCCAAAAAAGATAGGAGTCGTATAAGATGCAGCCTCGCGTGCAAAAGCTCTGTTCATGTGCGACAGTATATTTTAACTCGCCCTTTTTTTCAATAAGAGTTTTTTCTTTTTTTTTGGACCAAGTTTGATTTGCTAACCCGCTTTGCAGGGCTACGCTTTCGCTCCGGCCCGCCTTGCGGCGGTCTGGCTGCGCCACCCTTCCAATCGGGGGTAGGCTTTATTTGCAAAAGATAAAGTTGCCCTTGCTAACATAACGGTCACTGCAAATTACACTTCCGCGATAACTTCTATTTCGCAAAGAGCTCCCTTGGGAATGTCCTTTACCGCAACGCAGCTTCTTGCCGGTTTTTCTGTAAAGTATTCAGCATATACTCCATTGAATGCCGCAAAGTCGCTCATGTTTGCCAAGAAGCAGGTGGTCTTTAATACCTTAGTCAAATCCGAGCCTGCTGCTTCCAAAAGAGCCTTTACGTTAAGGCAGGCCTGTCTTGTCTGCTCTTCAATCGTAGAAGCCTCAATTGCTCCGCTTGCGGGGTTAATCGGAATCTGCCCTGAGCAGAATACAAGTCCGTTTACAATCTTTGCCTGGGAGTAGGGGCCTATTGCCGCCGGTGCGTTTGGTGTGGAAACTGTCTTCATTTTTTTTCTCCTGTAAAATTATTTGCGTTTTAAACATCAAATTTTATTGAATCAACTACTTTTAAGCCTTCGTCCTTCAATGCGTTTTTGATGGCGTTAACATGGTCATAGTCGCGGGTTTCCATAGAGACCCTAAGGTAGCAGCCGTTTATGTTTTCCGTGTCGCCGGCCCTTTCGTGGTGAACGCTCGTAACGTTTCCGCCCAAGTCCGCAATGATTCTTGAAACTTCCTTTAGCTGCCCCGGCTTGTCGATGAGTTCTATCAAAAGGTTTGTAACACGGCCAGACTTCATAAGGCCGCGCTTTATGATTCTTGAAAGAATTGTTACGTCAATGTTGCCGCCGGAAACAACGCTCACGATTTTTTTGCCCTGCACTGGAAATTTGTTGAACATGGCAGCGGCAACAGATACTGCACCCGCACCTTCTGCAACCATCTTCTGTTTTTCAATCAGGGTAAGTATTGCAGAACAAATCTCGTCTTCTGTTACAACGGCCATGTCGTCCACGTATTCCTTTACGTAGCGGAATGTGTTTTCGCCCGGCTGTTTTACCGCAATTCCGTCTGCTATGGTCATTACGGAAGGAAGCCTTTCTATGGCACCGCCACCTATTGACTTTACCATGGACGGTGCACCCGATGCCTGAACACCGTAAACCTTTACCGAAGGCCTTATTTGTTTTACCGCGCATGCAATTCCGGATATAAGTCCGCCACCACCAACCGGAACGATGATTGCGTCTATGTCGTCCAGATCCTTGAATATTTCCAAAGCAATCGTGCCTTGGCCTGCAATAACGTCTTCGTCATCAAAGGGGTGAACAAAGGTGTAGCCCATGCTGTCCCTAAGTTCAAGGGCCTTGTTGTAGGCATCGTCATAAACACCTTCAACAAGACACACTTCTGCACCGTAAGATTTTGTAGCTTCTATCTTGGAAATTGGTGCGCTGTCCGGAAGGCATATTACAGATTTTATTCCCTGCTTGGAAGCCGCAAGCGCAACCCCCTGGGCATGGTTTCCAGCTGAACAGGCAACTACGCCCCGCTTTTTTTCCTCTTCGGTAAGGTTTGCCATCTTGTAGCCCGAACCCCTAAGCTTAAAGGAACCTGTGTTCTGGAGGTTCTCCGGCTTAAGCCACAGGTCTACTCCCGGGGCAATTCCGCTAGCCCTTACGCAGCTTGTCTCTCTTACGATATTTTTTAAAACTCTTTGGGCATCAAACACTTTGTCTAATGTAAGCATGCGTAACTCCTTTTGGCTCTGTTCATAAAATTAAAAATTAAGATAGGCATAAAGATAGCGCATTTTTGCAATATTTGCAAATCATTTCTTTTACTTTGCGTCTTTCATGTCGCTTTCGTAACTGTAGCCTCCGTACACCCAGACAAGGCTTCCTTCCGTAAACTCTCCGCCGTTGTGGTCATCCTCGTAAATCAAGTACCAGGGGGCGGTTTTCCCGTCTATGGTCTCTTTTCTTTCTGTAGCACCAATGATTCGGATTACCTGTCCTGCATAGACAACGTTTCTGCTTTCTATGTATTTTTCATTTTTGTAGTCATAATATGCAAGCGAGACCGTCTCTGCGTTAAGGGAAGGTTCTTTCCTCATCTTTGTGTTTTCTAGAACCGTAAGGTATTTTGCGTCTTTGTCACCCCAGCCCGGATACTTTAACACATTTTCGCCCTTGTAATAGTAGGTCTTCCATGCGGGGCTTGGCCTTTCGCTCTGAAGTATGGGATCACCGTCGTCATAAGCTCCGAGTGAACCCTTGCAGTCAAAATCCTCGTAATCGGGATAGACCATATATTCTCCCGGAAAAGAAGCCTGCATGTTGTACTGGTTGGTAAAGGAATAAGGCTCTTCCTTTCCTCCGTGCATGGGAGTGGAAAGTTCAACTTCATAGTAACCCTCGCGATTTTCGCTCTTTTTAAGAATCCAGTTGCCTGTCATGGTGCCGTCGTGCCTTGCCCAAAGACCGTACACTCCGTTCGGGTAAAAGCTTAGCCTCCACCAGCCGGCTGTAAAGGAATTTTCAAGAAGGAATCTTCTGCTTTTTTCTTCATCCTTGCTGCGCTTTATACTGGGCATTTCTTTTGCCTTCTTGTCCAGGTTTACCGCGCATATTACCTGGTGGCATTCATTTACGTGGCTTCCGTCTTTTATCCTTATTGAGATGTATTTTCCGTCTGGGCTTATTGCAAGGGCCTCTATTTTTTTGCCCTCGTCTTCTATGTGTTCAGCCTGAACAAGCTTGCCTGTTGAAAGTTCATAGACATAAAGGTAGGTAAGTCCGTGTTCGCTGTCGTATTGCCCGCTCTTTTCTTCGTTGACTGAAAACAAGACGCGGTCTTTTTTTGGAATTACCTGCCAAGAATAAATGTTGTAGTGGTAGGGAAATTCTATGTAGACCTTAGAAATTTCTTCACCGGTCAAAGCATTTAGTGCAGTGATTCCTGTTCCGTTGACCACGTACAGGGTTTTTCCGTCCGCAGAATAATACAGGTCTCCGCCAAAGTCGCGCATTTTTTGCCAGACAATTTTCCTTGTGTCCATTTTCCACACGCAGAGGTCTGTAGGGTTTCCTGCGCTGCCTGCTATGTATTTTCCGTCCGGGGAAAAGGCAAAACTGTTTGCCCACATAAAGTCGCCGCCTGTTTTGTAGGTCCAAGACTGGGTCTTTAGGTTGTACATTGCCCAAGATTCATAGTATACGCCGCAGAGTATGTTTTCTCCGTCGGGAAGCGGGTGTATGCTCTGTAGGAATTCAGAGTGGTCGTTTATTGAAGCCTGGTAGGGGGTAGGGCTGCCAAGGTCTTTTTGGGTCTTGTCTTTTATGCAAACCTGCATTAAATATTTGTCGTCCCTAACATAATAAATGTATTCGCCGTCTGGGGAATATGCCATGGCAATGCGGCTGCGAGGTTTTGCCTCTGTTACAAAAAGCTCCTCTCCTGTTGCCCTGTCGCAAACACAAAGTCCCTTTTCCGAGCTAAAGCGGTAATCCCAGCGGTGGAAGGCGACGGTTTTTCCGTCTGGGCTGAATGCCGCAAGATCAAAGCCGTCTTTTTCCCATAGCTTTCGGATTATGCTGTCCTTGCTTGTGTACTGCCTTTGCTTAAAAGGAATTGATGTTTTTGCCCAAGCACTGTTGCCTTTTTCGTCTACAAAGCAGAGCCAGTTTTTGTCTTGGTCTTGGTAAAGCAGGTGCACTGTGCTCCCTTCCTTTAGCTTTCCGGGGCTTTCCTTAAAGGCTTGGCTGTTGGGCGATTTGTATACATCACAGTCTTGCGGAATTACAATCTGGTCACCGATTGCAAGAACCGTAGAAAATTCAGAAAAGCTTGTAGGTGCATTGGTTAGGCTTACCTTGTCAAAAGGGGTGCTTTCTGAGCCAAACCAGACTATCTCTTTTTCGGCTTTTGCAGATTCAGCTGGGACTTCTTTTTTACCATCACTTTCTTCCGTTTTTGAATCGGACACTTCTTCTTGGGAACTTTTGCTTTTTATTTCTTTGTCTGATTTTTTCGTGCAGCTTATAAAGAATACAGGGGCCAGTAAAAGGGCTGTGGCAAATGCAATTACTTTTTTCATGGGGGCATTATACCAAAGTTATCTTTGTAATGGAAGTATAAATCTTAATGCCGAACTATTATTTTACTTTAAAAAGTGCTAATATGTTTTTTATGGACAAGAACATTTCTTCGGCGGAGAATGCCGTTTACATTTTGGATTCATACGGACTTATCTACAGGGCCTACTATGCCCTTTTTAGCCACCCGCTCACAAATCAGCGAAAGGAAAACATTAGCGCGGTCGTGATTTTTTTCCGCAACCTAAAGGCACTTTTGGCAAAGCACAAGCCTGCTTTTCTTGCGGCCGCTTTTGACAGCCGTACCAAGACTTTCCGCCACGAGCTTTTTGCTGAATACAAGGCCACCCGCCAGAAGACACCCGATGACCTTCATGCCCAGGTTCCCTGGATAGAGGATGTGCTAAAGGCTTTGGGTATTCCTGTCCTTCGTGTTGACGGCTTTGAGGCAGACGACATTATTGCAACCGTTGCGGCAAAGTGTGCAAATGAGGGCAGACAGCTCCGCATTCTTAGCGGGGACAAGGACTTGCTTCAGCTTGTAACGGAAACTTGCAAGGAAATGCAGCCGGACAAGGCAAACGGCGGTTGGGAGACGGACGGAGTTGAAGAGGTTAAGGCCAAGTGGGGAATTGGTCCCGAGATGATTTTGGACTACCTTTCGCTAACAGGTGATGCTGCGGACAACGTGCCGGGTGTTAAGGGCGTTGGAGACAAGACCGCAATAAAGCTTTTGACCCAGTACGGTTCCCTTGACGGAATCTATGAACATGCGGAAGAAATTAAGGGTGCTCTTGGCCAGAAGATTCGCGGCGACAAGGAAAACGCATATTTTTCCAAGAAGCTTATTTCGCTTAGAAACGACGTTCCCATAGACATTAATTTTGATTCTTTTTCTACCGCCAAGCTTGATTACGCTGCGGCTGGAAAGGCTCTTGCTGAACTTGGGGCAGATGCTGTTTCGCGTGCTTTTTTAAAAGAAGGAAATGCTGATTGGGCAACAGCCTCTGCAATAGCCTCTGCAACAGCCTTGACCGCTGCTTCAGTTGAATCCGGAGCTTCATCTGCTGCACCCGCTGCCACTGCTGCACCTGCTTCATCTGCAAACGAAGATAACGCCCCCCTTCCCATCCGCAAGAACGAGGGAAATTACCGCCCAATAACAAGCGCTGATGAGCTAAAGAAATTCATAGATTCAGCCATGGACGAAAAATACAACCCAAGTCTTGAAATTGCCTTTGACACGGAAACCGACGGTCTGAACACCCACGCATCAGGTCTTGTTGGCTTTAGCCTCTGCGTAAAAGAAGGGGAGGCCGTTTACGTTCCAGTAGTTCTTCCCGGCGGAATGTTTGCAGAAGAAACCATTGCAAAGGAAGACTGCCTTTTTCAGCTTGAGCGCATACTAAAAAATCCCGGCGCAACGCTCGTAATGCACAACGGAAAGTTTGACCTGGAAGTTTTGCATACAGCAGGTTGCATTGCAGCAGAAAAGCCAGCTTGCAAAATAGCAGACACCATGGTTGCGGCCTGGCTACTGGATCCCGATGCCTTGGGAAAGTCGCCCTATGGCCTTGAATACCTTGCAGAGACAAAGCTTGGCCTTTGCGGAATTGAATTTAATGACATAGTTCAGAAGGGGCAGACTTTTGCTGATGTTCCGCTAGAAAAGGCATACCCCTACGGTGCAGAAGATGCGGACTTTACCCTTCAGCTGTGGAATATCCTAAAAAAGAAGATAGAAGCAGAAGGGCTTAACGACATATTCTTTAAGACGGAAATGCCCCTCTTGCCCATTCTTGCCGCAATGGAAAACCGTGGAATCCACCTGGACAAGAAGATTCTTTCGGACTACAACGTGGAGCTTTGCAAGATTATAGAAGAAAAGAAGTCCCTCATATATTCAGAGGCGGGGCATGAATTCAACATAGCAAGCACCAAGCAGCTGCAGGAAGTTTTGTTCACGGAGCGGGGCCTTGTTCCCGGCAAAAAAACAAAGACAGGCTACAGCACGGACACGGCCGTTTTGGAGGAACTTGCAGAGCGCACGGACGATCCCCTTCCAAATGCAATCCTTGACTTTAGAAAGTCGGTAAAATTGCAGAACACTTATGTAGAAACACTCCCTCTGTTGGCAGACAAAATGGGCCGCATACACACATCCTTTATGCAGACTGGAACCGCCACAGGAAGACTTTCTAGCCGCGACCCAAACCTTCAGAACATACCTGTCCGCGAAGAGGCTGGAAGAAAAATCCGCTCGGCCTTTACCGCAGAAAGTGGAACCGTGCTAATTTCGGCGGACTATTCCCAGATAGAACTTGTGGTTCTTGCCCATCTTTCGGGAGACAAAAACCTTAGCTCAGCCTTTGAGCAGGGAATAGACGTTCACAAGGCAACAGCTGCCCTTATCTACGGAATAAAGCCGGAAGAAGTTACCGCAGACATGAGGCGCTTTGCAAAGACGGTAAACTTTGGCGTTATGTACGGAATGAGTGCCTTCCGCTTGGCAAAGGATTTGGGCATAAGCCGCACACAAGCCCAGAACTTCATAAGCCAGTATTTTACGACATACTCCCAGGTTAAGGCCTTTATAGAAAAGACAATTGCAGACGCAAGGACTAACGGTTTTACCCAGACAATCACCGGCAGAAGACGCTTTATACGCGGAATAAACAGCCGCAACAAGAACGAACAGCAGGCGGCAGAAAGAATTGCCATCAACACACCCATTCAGGGCAGCGCGGCAGACATTGTAAAAAAAGCCATGATAGACGTGAACCAAGAAATTGAGCGTACAAAGAGCCCGCTAAAGATGCTGCTGCAGGTTCACGATGAATTGATTTTTGAATGCCCGGATGATGAGGCCGTGGTAAAATCTTCCATAGAATTAATCCGCTCAAAGATGGAAAGTGCCTTTAAGCTGAACATTCCCCTCCGCGTAAGCATAGAAAGCGGAAAGTCATGGGGGCAGTTCCATTGATTTTGTGCGTAACAGGCCCAATGGCGGCAGGAAAAAATGCTGCGGCTTCAATCCTTGAGCAAAGGGGCTACGCCTGTATAGACGCAGACCTTGCGGGGCATACCGCCGTGGAAAATGCCAGGGAAAAGATTTTTGAGCGCTTTGCAGGGGAGGCCAAAAAAAATGGCATAGTTCTAAAAAATCAAGACGGAAGCGTAAACCGCAGGGCACTGGGCGAAGTGGTCTTTTCTTCCCCCCAGCTTTTGCGGGAGCTTGAATCCATAGTCTACCCGGAAACCGAGCGAATCATCAGGGAATTTATAGAAGAAAAACAAAAAGACTCCTCCATTCCCGGCGTAGTAATAAATGCGGCAGTCCTCTACAAAACCCCGGACATTTTAAGCCAAGTTCAATTCATTCTCTATGTTGATGCACCCCTAATGATGCGCTATTTCCGTGCCAGAAAAAGAGATGGCATGTCCTGCAAAAAAATTCTTGACCGTTTTGCAAGCCAAAGAGACCTTTTTGCTAAATATCAAAATTCAAATGCCGATATTCAAAGGGTATGGAATACCGGTTCCAGACAGCGTTTGGAAAAGAAGATTATTAAGATTCTGGCAGCTTTGGAAAGTTAGCTTTCTTTTGCTTGCCCTGATTCCAAATGCAATAGTGAGCCTCTAAAGACTTATGTTTTTGGAAGTTCCCATTACCGGCAGGGGAAAAAACGAATGGAACAAAAAAGAACATTATGGATTTTAATTGCAGCGGGAGTTTTTTTATGCGTGGTTATTGGAGCCGCGTTTCTTTTCTTTGGCAATTCGCAGAAGAATAACTCATCGGCAATGTCTATGAAAGACAGCGGATCCATGTGGGTTATTCCGGAAGACAAGCCTTTAACCTCTAACACTGCAAGCTATGGCTATGCAGACGAGCAGCCGGTTGCAAACCTGGGCTCTGCTTCATCTGCCGCACCGTCAGTCTTGTCAGGAAATTCAACACCGGCAGAGGCAGCCCCAAATTCAATAACACATGCAGACAGCGTAACGGTAATTTCACAGGGGGCAACCAACGTATATGAAATTCCAAGCGGAACATCTGCAATTCAGGATGGAACCACAACAATCGACTTGAATTCCTTAAAAGAAGGCACTGCATCTGCTTCTTCCGTAAAGGCACAGAACCAGGTTGCAGCCCAGGCAATAGAAAACACAAAGGCTGCAAAAAGCACACCAAAAGTTCTTGAAAGCAGCACAAAAAAATCAACTGCTTCAACAAGTACAAAAAAGACGGCTAGCGCAAGCACAAGCAAGTCAACTTCATCAACAAAATCCGTCTTGGCATCTCCGTCTCCAGACCGCTACTGGGTACAGGTTGGCTCTTTTGTAAACAAGAAAAATGCAGACGAGGCACGCTCCGTATTGGAAGCAAAGTCAATCAAGTGCGAAGTGTTTACATACGAAGACTCTGGCACACTCAAGTACCGTTTGCGCGCAGGCGACTACACATCCCGCACTGAAGCCGAGTACTGGCAGAAGCAGATAGACAAGATTGACTACTTTGCAAAAAATGCCGGCAACACAATGATTGTGCACACAGGAAAGTCTCTGGCAAAAAAATAGGCTTGTATTTCTTCTATAAAATAAATTCTTATGAATTTGGGGGCAGATTGTCGGTTAATCGCCCCCATTTTTTATGCCCCTCCATTGCTTGCCCTGCTTGATTTAAAAATCATCTTAATTTTTTTTGCACACACACATGCTTTTAAAATTCTGTGTTACACTATTAGTATAGTCGATCTTTTTATTTGAAAGGAGTACGTCATGAAAACTAAAATCAAGTTATTTGCAGCGGCGGTATTTTTACTTGCGCTTGCAGGCTGTTCTTCCATGAAGCAGATTTGGGATTTGAAGGGAATCATCGTTTCTTCAAATGGCCAGGTGTTTACTGGAAAGTCTTCAACGGTTCCTATGGATATAAAAACAGGAAACCTCCGCTACGAATTTACTGCAACATCCGACCCTGTAGACAACGGCTATCCTGTATCAATCAAAGTGGATGACAGCAGCGTTGCGTCGGTAACACAAAGCGCGTCAAACCCTTCAAGCTACACCATAACCGGTTTAAAGAGCGGCTACACGGCTGTAACCGCATCCTGCTCAATATACAATTTTACATTCATTGTTTACGTTGCGGACACTTCCCGCGGAATTACGGTAGACAAGCTTAAGCAGCAGCGTTTGGATGACATTGCCCGCGTAGAGGCAGAGGCAAAGGCAAAAGCGGATGCAGAGGCTCTTGCAAAACAGCAGGCAGCAGAAAAAGCAGCCGCAGACAAGGCAACAGCAGATGCAGCAGCAAAGAAAGCCGCAGAAGAAGCTGCCAAGAAAGCCACCGCAGAGGCAACCGCAGCGACCTTTGCTCCAAAAGCTGGCGATGTTTATGCCCTGGACGAAGCAAATAAAAAGTATGTCTACTTCCCAAGTGCAAGCGAGATGTACATGACTTCTATTAGCAGTGCAGACTCCGCGCTCATCAAAAAATATAAGGTAAACTACAATGCCGCAAGCTCCAAGACTGCAAACGGAATATGCTTTAAAAATATAGGCGGAACACTTGTTGCATTCCTAGATGATGATGGTCTTTTTAACCACGAAACCTATGATATTAGAGAAGAGCATCACCGCTACGAAATACTCACAGACAAAGGAAGTAAAACTGGCTCCCTTTATGGCAAGTGGAAGCTAAGGGCAAACGATTGCGTGTCCGACATGTTCTTCTCTGGTGATTTTACCCTTCTTTTTGCAAACAACGGCAGGGTAACATGGACAGGCTCAAGTTATCATCTGGCTGGCAATTTTGGCGACCTTAAGACCGTCAGCAAAACCTATTCTTACACTAACAAAGATGGCTTTATACAGATTGAAGGAGTTGGAACCTTTTACGACGGCAGTGGCTCTGAGAACCACAAAATCGGAGACTTTTACTACGACGGAAAAGCCCTGCGCTATGTAAAGATTGTTAAGAAAATAACAGACAGCGCAACGCTCCAAAAGGTCAAGAACGCGCGTATGTACACTCCAAGCGACGACAAATAAAAATTCTGTACGCTAAAAAAAACTATCCTTCAAGAACAAGGTCACAAAAAACTGCATCGGCGGCTTTTACAAGGTCTGCCGGTGCAAGTTCTATCTGTTCCCCACGAAGACCTGCGCTTATAAAAATCTTTTCAAACTTTTCGGCAGTGCTGTCTATAAAAGTGCGGTACTTCCTCTTCATTCCAAGCGGAGAACATCCGCCGCGTATGTAACCGGTAAGCCCAAGAAGGTCAGCCGGCTTTACAGGAGTAACTTCCTTTGCACCGCAAGCGTTACGCGCTTTCTTTAGGTTTATCTCGTGCAGGGCGCTTTGGCAAAAAACAACAACTTCCTTGCTTTCCGTCTGCATTACAATCGTCTTAAAAACACAGGCCGGGTCTATGCCAAGTTTTTCCGCAGTCTTTTCCGCAGCCCCGCGTTCAAGTTCATGCTCACCGTCATCCGCATATTCGTGCGCAGTATAGGCAATCTTTAGTCCGTCCAAAATACGCATGGCATTTGTCTTTTTCATATTAATTTTCCCCGCCTGATTTTTTACTCTCTATTTTGTTTGCAAAGTGCTTAACAATAAATTCCGCCGCCAACGCAGAAAGGGTTCCAAAAATTGCACCGCAGACAACATCCGTGGGGTAGTGCACGCCAACATAAATCCTGCTCAGCGAAATCAAAAATGCAAGGACAAGAACAGGCACCCCAATTTTTTTAGGCAGGTTCCTGAACACAACAACCGCAACCGCAAATGAACATGCCGAATGTCCCGAAGGAAAAGACGAATCCCTTAGCGGCGGAACCAGAGCCTGCAACTCTCTGATTGCATCGTAAGGCCTAACCCTTCCAACAAGATTTTTTATGATAAGGTTGTTAACAATATGAATTATTCCAATCGAAGTAAGGCACATAATCCCGGTCTTCCGCGTCTTGGCTATGCAAAAAAGCACAAGCGTAAGGGCTATCCAAAAAAATCCCACGTCGCCCAGCTTCGTAATAAAAACAACAATCCCATTAAGCCAGCCCTGCCTTATATGTTCCTGAACAAAAAGAAGTGCGCTTTCTTCCATGTCAATCTCCCTAAAAGATATTTTAAATCAATTCAAACCTATTTTCAACCTCTTAAAAAGCCATGCCCGTTAATCCAAATTTTTTCTTATCATCTTCTTGCGGCACTTTCTTTTTTGGACAAACGCTTAGTAAAAGAACACCTTGCCATTTTTCTGCAAACAGATAGCTCCAAGGATGTCGCGTCATTTGTTAGCAAAGCAACAAGGCGTCAAAAATGGCAAGGAGGCCATTTGTGTGGGCTTTCCGGGCAAATGTAAAACAAGCAGCGCCAAGGAGGGCGCGTCGTTTGTTTATGAAATAAGCATGTGAGTTTTCGCAGAAAACTCATGGTTAAAAATTGCACGGATGCAATTTTTAACCAACCGCCCCTCCAATCCCTGCCGTGTCTGCTCGGCTACCTTATGTTTCACCTCAATTTCTTTGGCTGTCATTAATAAGTGTTAATCTAAATTCTCAATTTTAGCATATAATTGCTATGTAAAAAGCATCCTGCATTATTTTTTACTCTTTTTCAGAACTTGCATAAGGTAAGTGCAACAAACAGGGAATGTAATGTAGCAAAACAATGTGCGGAAGCACTGGAATGGAGCCGGGGTTCGTGCCGAAAATCCATTTTGCGCGGTACGACCGCAGGGAGTTAGACACCAATTACCGCGCACCATGGATTTTCGGCGCGGTTCCCGGCGGGAATGGAAGTGCTTACACACTTAGATTAATGCTTTCTAAGCTTCATTTAGATTTGCACTTACCTTCTACACCTCAATTGCTTTAGCTTGACAAAGATAATATGATGTGTTCTGATTGCGATAAAATAATTTGCAAGAGGCAAAAAGTGTATAGAAGAATTTTTCTTGCGGCCTGCATGGTAGTTTTTTCTGTTTTGCATGTTGCGTCCTTTGACTATGACAGCTACGATTATGACTGCTTTTTTATGAGAAGTGCGACTGCCTCTGCTGGCGGACAGATTGAAATGCTGGTTCACCGTGTGCAAAGGTATTATGACCACCACAAGAACTTGCCCGATACTTTTGCCCAGCTGGAGAATGAAAAATTAGGTGGCTTCGAGATATATTGCTGGCCTTTTGATGAATATTATAAGTCTGGCGGTGGATTGAAAAAAATATCAAATGACATTGTTGAGGTGACGCTTTCGGATTTGAAAACAGGAAGTGTTTACCGTAACGTCTACGAAAGGGATGGCGACGAGCATATAATCACCTTCTTTGAAAATGCCAAGTTTGTGAGCAGCACCCGCTATGACAGGGACGGCTATGCATTGGAAAGTATCAATGAGTCTGGCAAATATGTGTATGAATATAGTGGCAGTGATGGATTCAAAATTATGAGTTTGTCGTCTCCCAAACAGGTTCAGGAAAAATACACTCTGCCTTCATTTATTTATTCGCGGGAAGAGGGGCTTTTGTCGCGGAAGAGAAAAATGATTAAGTTTGTTTCCTTTACAATGTGCTTTGTTTCTTTGCTGTAGGAGACCCGAAAAATATACGCCGCCATGGAGCCCCTTTAGTACCGCGCAAGCGGTATGAGCCGAATAGGCAAAGGGCGGAACAGCGGTGACGCAAAGGCATGGGCGGTCGAATTAAGCCAAAGAGTACATATGGTAGAGCGTAAAAAAGCACCGTCCAATAGCCTATCTTGAAAAAGTGTGCCCAATTCATTATTATGGTGAACTATGAAAGCGATTATTACAGTTGTTGGCGGGGACAAGATGGGCATTATTGCCAAAGTTTCCGCATACCTTGCAAAACATTCTATAAATATTGACGACATTACTCAGACCGTTCTTAGCGGTAATTTTGTTATGATGATGATTGTGGACTTTTCCGCTGCCGACCTTGCCATTGACCAGGTTCGCACCGAGCTTACCGAGGAAGGACATTCCCTTGGTGTAGAAGTGAACGTGATGAACGAGAAGGTTTTCTCCGAGATGCATCGCATCTAAATGCACCGCATCTAGTACAAGGAATAATGGCATTATGTCATTCTCGGGCTTGACCCGGGAATCTATGGATATTAATGCTGAAATTGGTTGCAACAAGTGAGTTCAACTTATTTTTATTTTGAAAAGAAGCTTTGTATGTCTGCGGTTAGGGGCTTGGAGATGTATTCCTTTTCTAGTCTTAGGAATGCGTCGCGGCTTATGTTTTTGGCTCCGTAGCGGGCTATGTTGTCTGTGTAGACCTGGCTGTCTATGAGTTTTCCTCCGCAGGCAAAAAAGGCTCTTGCAAAAAGAACGAATGCGCTCTTTGCGCTGTCGCTTTCTTTGGTGAACATGCTTTCGCCGCAGAAAACGCTTCCAAAAAGTTCACCGTAAAATCCACCGGCCAGTTCCCCATTGTGCCAGACTTCAACGCTGTGGGCAAAACCCGCCTTGTGCAGGGCGCAGTAGGCCCTTATCATCTTTGGTCCAATCCAAGTTCCGTTCTGACCTTCCCTCTTTGCATCCCTGCATCCTTCCATTACGCGCTCAAAGCATTTGTCCATGGTATAGGTGTAGGGGGTATGCTTTAGAAAGCGGTCTATGCTTTTGGGAACATGAAAATCTTCCGGCTGAATGCAAAAGCGGGGGTCCGGGTTGTACCAGATTACCGGTTCTCCTTCCGCTTCGTCAAACCAGGGAAAAACACCCTGGAGGTATGCAGAATAAAGCAGGTGCAGGGGCAGCGTCTCCGTAACTGCGCAAATACCGCTTCTGTCCTCCGGCTTTTGAAATAAAAGTGGCTCGTCGTACCAAATCTTGTCCGGGTCAAGCGTCTGCAAGTTGATGCTGCCGTCCTTGTTCACCGGAATGTGTTCACTTTCCATTCTGAATTGTCCCACCAAAACGTGTTCAATCTATCACAATTTGGTTAGAAATTCTACAGGGGGAAGTTATTTCCATTCTTTCTTTTTTAAAGGCTTGATATAGTTCCGTTTTAGGTCTCTGATATTTCCAAAGAAATTCATTTCGGATTTTGAAAAAAGATTGCTTTCTAGTTTTAGTTGAATAAGAGTAATTGTGCATAAAAAATCTGCTGCTTGAAATAATTTGTATTCATACGGCATTACTTTTTTAAAAATTGGATTTGGGAGCAAAGCATTAAAAACAGATGAGAGTATTTTACTTACTTCTACTTGCCCATTGTCGTAGTAAATCTTTACATTATTAAACTGCAAAAATTCTTCATAGTGTTCACGTATAAAATTTGATATTTGTTTTGAAAGTTTTCCTACTATTTCAATGGCATCATTTATATGCTTTTTTTCTACGTAAAAGCTTTTATAACGTATATTTACATTTCTGATAAATGCTATCATCTTGTTGAATATTTTTCGCCGCTCGGTTATGTCCATATTTTTGTAAATCTCTTCCTTTCTGATGATAGGTCCTGTATGAATACAAAGATTGTCAAGGTTCAGATTGGAAAGTTCCTTGTTCAAATGGGATATTTCATTTGTTATATCTGCTTCTTGGTTGTGAAAAATCATCGTTATAATGTAATATGGTGAATGAGAACTGTATTCTCAAAAGTCCCCTGATTCATCTATGAAAGTACTCAATTCCTTCATCTAACGATTGTTTCCCTGACAATAAAAAAGGCGAGGAACTTCCCCGCCGTGAGATGGACCTGGGTCTTTCGACCAGCCCATAACCTTAGTATATTGAAATTTAAATGTTTGTCAATGTTTTCTATCATTGTTTAAAAAATTCGAAAAGTGCAAGATCAGAAATATATAGCCATTAAGTTCAGCCCAGGTTTGCGGGGGCAAGTGCAGAATCCGTTGCAAGCCGAACCGTAAAGAATTTTCTGAATAAATTAAAAACGTCTGTAGAGTAGAGTGAATTTTTGTTTTATTTGTTGAATTTTGCTTTTTACTCCAAAAAAATGCGTAAATACGCAAAAATTTGGAGTAAACTATGGGTTTAATCCGGGTGCGGTATCTTAATCGGCTCGTCGGGGAAGTCATATCTTCTTTTCAATATTTTCAAGGATTATTTGACTGCAAGCGGAACAGAAGAAAGTCAGATTATAGAAATTGTTCTTGATGATGAACCTGACAATTTTACCATGCTATTTTTTATAAACGCAGTTTTTGACAGGGCTGAGTGAGTGTTTTTTCCACAATTTTAGTTGAATTTGTGTGTGTGATGCTACACTAAAAGCGGAAAAAATTTGAAGAAACTGCACTTTTTGTGGGTAAAAATCTTGAAAAAACTGCACTTTTTGGGTAAAATAATCTTGAAGGAATGTAACCGGGATGGCTGTGTTTAGAAGAAAGGCCTTTGATGCGCTTAAAGACTGGAAGGATAATTTTGCTCCAAAATATGCGGCACTTTTGGAAGGTGCAAGACGCGTAGGAAAATCTACTATAGCAGAAGAGTTTGCCAAGCAGAATTACCGTTCTTATATCAAAATAGATTTTGCAAATATAGAAGAAGATTTGCTTGATGCATTCAAGGATATTGCTAAACCGGATATTTTCTTCTTGCGGCTTCAGACCCTTACTGGCGTTACTCTTTATCCCCACGAGTCAGTAATGATTTTTGATGAGATACAGCTTAATCCAAAGGCACGGCAGGCAATAAAATATCTTGTGGCAGACGGCAGGTATGATTACATAGAGACAGGATCTTTAATCAGCATCAAAAAGAACGTGAAAGACATAGTGATTCCTTCGGAGGAACATAAGATTGCTGTTTATCCGATGGATTACGAAGAGTTTATGTGGGCCATTGGAAATGACACGTACGGCCTTTTGAGGCAGTTATATAAAACTGGTAAGGCGGTCGGCAATGGTACAAACCGAAGCCTTATGCGTGATTTTAGAATTTATATGGCTGTTGGCGGAATGCCTCAGGCGGTTCAGGCTTTTGTAGACGGAAAAAACTTTTCTTATATTGATATGGTCAAACGCGGTATTATTGATCTGTATATTGATGATTTTAAAAAGATTGACAGTTCGGGTTTGGTCGGAAAGATGTATAATTCAATACCAAGCCAGCTGGCCACAAAGAAGAAGCGCTATGTGATTTCTAAAGCTACGCAAAAAAGAAAAACGGCAAGGGATCTTGAGAGGCTCTCCGACCTGCTTGATTCAAAGACAGTTATACCGTGCTACAATACATTAAACCCAAGCCTTGCGCTTTCGCAGACGCAGGATGATGGCACGTTTAAATTGTATCTTTCTGATGTTGGGCTTTTTACCACAATGATTTTTGAGTCTTCTCCTAAAACCGGGGACAATATTTACTCAAAACTTTTGAGCGACAAACTTTCCGCTGATTTAGGCTATCTTTATGAAAATGCCGTGGCACAGATAATTGCATCTACAGGCCGCACGATTTATTACCATACATGGGAAAAAGAAGAAAGCACCCATTATTACGAAGTGGATTTTCTGCTTCAGTCCGGTGCAAAGATAATTCCTATAGAAGTAAAATCTTCTTCTGGCAAAAAACACGAATCTATAGATGCATTCTGCAAAAAGTTTTCAAAATATACAGGAAGGCCTTTGCTTGTGTCTCAAAAAGACGTTGGTAATGACGGGCAGCTTATGTTCAAGCCGGTCTATATGCTGCCGTTTGTGCTGGAAGAGATGTAGGTAGGCCAGCAACCTACGCCGCCATGGAGCCCCTTTAGTCCCGCGCAAGCGGGATGAGGGTTACCGAAGGGCGGAACGGCGGTGGCGCAATGGCATGAGGGCCGGTTGCAGTCAAGGAATGGATGGTAGAGCCGGTTCAATTACCGTCCTGAAAAGTAGCTTCCAGAAAATTCATATTTTGACACGCGTGCGTTTTTGCTGTATTCTTTTTGAATGGAATGCATTTCTTTTAACGATGTTTCTTTTACCTACCCCATGGTGGAGGGGGATTTGGATGCCGAGGGAAAGCAGATTGTGCCCAAGCCTGTGTTTTATCATTTTTCGGCGGAGCTTCCGGGCGGTTTTGTTAGCCTTGTGGGGCCAAATGGTTCGGGGAAGTCTACCTTTTTGCTTTTGGCTTCGGGCCGCATTGTTCCCCAGGAGGGAAAGTGCCTTTTGTTTGGAAAGGATGTGGCTTCTTTGCCTGAGGAGCAGAAGAATCTTGTGGCTTCGGTGATTTACCAGAACATGGAATTTGAAAGCAGGGAAAAGGTTTGCTCTCTTTTGGATACGGTTTTTAAGAGCGGAAATTATAAGGGTAAGGCTTGCGGGATTCATTCGGAGGATTTGCTAAAGGAAGTTATTGAGCAGTTTGAGCTTACGGGCCTTCTTGACCGCGGTCTTATGGAACTTAGCAAGGGAGAGATTCAGCGGGTGCTGCTTGCCTTTAGCATGCTTTACGGCAGCGCTTCTATTTTTATGGACGAGCCGCTTTTTGCACTTGAGCCCAGGCAGAAGGAGAGTGCCCTTTCTTACATAAAGGAATTTTCTGCAAAGACCGGGACGGCTGTTTTTATTTCCATGCACGAGCTTGAGCTTAGCAAGAAGTATGCGGAAAAGGTGATGCTTTTTTATCCCGACCGAAACATAGATTTTGGCACTCCGGATGAGGTTCTTACTTCCGAGGATTTGGAGAAGGCTTACGGAGTTCCGGCTTCCATGCTTAAGCATTCGGAGGACATGACTCGGGAAGAGCTTATGCAGACGGCAGAGGCTGTTCTTGCTGTGCAAAAAACTGCTAAGTAGGTGTTTTTTTATTTTTTCTGATTTTTCTGGACCGCATTTTGTATGCTAACCCGCTTTCGTTGTTGGATAAATAGCGCCAAGGAGGGCGCGTTATTTTGTTATTGTAATAGCAGGTGAGTTTTCCACCGGGAAAACTCATGGGTAAAAAATTGCACGGATGCAATTTTTTACCACACGCCCTTCCAATCGGGGGTAGGCTTTGTTTTTCTAGAAGTCGTCCTGAATGTAAATCATTACGTCTTCGCGGGCATCGATGCGGGGGCTAAAGTTTAGCGTAACGGTGTCGCTTGTTGCAGTTCCGATTGAATGTATTACAAAGCCGTGGGGGCGTATGTCCGGGGAATATCCGTTTGCGACAATCTCTGGGCCGTCATTGTTCCTGAACAAGTCGATTGCGGTCATGCTTCCTTCTGCGTCCTTGTTGAGTGTGGGAAGTCCGTTTTCTTCTGCAAAGGGGCTCCTAAAAATGCAGGCCTGAATGAAGAGCTTGTAAACCTGCCGCCTTGAATATTTTCTTCCTGTGTTTGCATAAATTGAATAAAGCACGGATTCCATGTTTGCGCGGGAATGATCCTGGCTCATGCTGCGCACAAACTGGGGGCCGCCGAATTCTCTTGCAAGCCAGGCTCCGAATGTGTATGAGTTTGCGTACGAACTGATGGTATAATCATTGTCTTCGCGGAATTCGTCTATTCCGGAAAGATAGTAGCTGTTTTTAAAGTCGGAGATTCTTAGTGTTTGCGGTGCGGAGTTGCCTGTTCCTAGCTGCTCTGCCATTAAGTCTTCGCAAAGCATGGAAAGCATTTCGTTGTACCAAGTGTCGCTTTCTATTCCGTAGATTGTCTTTTGCCCAAAGTGTATCATGTGCTGGAATTCGTGGAAGAGGGTGGTGATGGCAAGGTCGCTTACAGTGGAGCTTGGGTTTGCGTAGCCGTTGCCGTTGTTGCAGAAGGCCGCATCCAGGTAGAAATATTTTCCTTTGTTGGAGTATCTTCTGGCATCACGGTAATTGCCCTGCTTAAAGTAATCTTTTGCTCCAAAGAAATATCCTGCCACGCCAGATTCGTTTTCTTGTTGGCCATGGTCGTTTGCAATGTCGTAGATTACGATGTTAACAAGGGAGCCAGTGTCCTCAATTTTATAAGCTTCGGTCGGGCTTGAATGGCAGCTTGCATCAAAGAGGAAGTCGTATTCTTCTCCAAAGATTTCGCGTTCGTGGTAGTAGTGGGCTGCAAATTTGTCTGCCACGTCTTGGGCAAGGTCCTGATTGACTGTCGTTCCTTTGCATTCGTTTCCCAGGGATTCATTTACAACCCAGACAAGGACCACTGGCGTTTGGTTGTAGGAGCCTACTGCGCACAATGTTGCTTCTTTTGCCGCGTAGCTGTTCATGTCGTTTGAAACGTCAACATAGATTCTTCTTGTTATTGGGTCTGAACTTGACCTGTAGCCTTCCACAAGCTGGTTGTTGTCGTAGATTGTGTTGCAGTCGTGGTTGTAGGCGGCGCTTCTTGCTGCTGAGCGGCCTCTCCTGCTGAACCCCGCAAGGACTGTTTTTCTTAGGGACTGGGGTTCTTTAAAGGCTTTTGTTTGCATGGCCGGGTTTTGCGTCTGCTTTTGTCTTTGTCTGCTTGCAGCCTGCATTGCCTGTGCTATGGAAAGGGCACTTCTTCCTGAGCTTTGTCCTGCAAAGGTTAGGATGGGGGCTTCTTCTATTCCGCTTGTGCTTGTTATGAAGCGGGTGCTGTTGTAGTGGAGGGGGCTTCCGTTGTAGGGATGGGCGTTGTTGTAGTTTACGTAGAGCAGCTTTTTCCCATAAACGCCTGTAAAGGTGATTGATGTTCTGTTTCCTAGGTTTTTGCAGTATTCACTGTCTTCCAGGTCTACCCCGTCGTTTGTGTTGTATTCGTCTTCTTCTGCTTCTGATGCTCCTCCGCAAGATGTAAGAGCCAAGGGGAATATGAATCCAATGGCAAGCGCGGCTGCAAAAATGTGGGGAAGTTTTTTCCTTAGAATCTTGTTCAATTGTTTTACTGCTCCTTGTGCTGTGCAGAAGGCTGACGATAACGTATATAGATTACCTTAGTTTTGAGAATATTACAACTGCTTGCTGTAGAAGACCTCGGAAATCAATTTTGGGGCCCGCGAACCCGAAAACTGATTCCCGGCTGCTTTGCATAAGGAATTTTTTAACTCTTTCTTGCCAAGGAATAACGAGCCATGGATGGCGACTTAGCAACATGCAGAAGCCATCAGCTTCTGCAATCCTCAAAAAATCCACGGAGGGATTTTTTTGAGGCGACCTACGCCGCCATGGAGCCCCTTTAGTACCGCGCAAGCGGTATGAGCCGAATAGGCGAAGGGCGGAACGGCGGTGACGAGAGGCATGGGCGGTCGAATTAGCCAAGGAATGATATGGTAGAGCTAATAAACGTATCGTCCAGAGAAGTACTTAAATAGATGCCAATAGTAGATGCCGAATCGAGTTCGGCATGACGGTTCCAGGGGCAATGTAAATAGATGCCAATAATAGATGCCGAATCGAGTTCGGCATGACGGGTTCCAGGGGCATGACGGTTTGTTAATGGGTAAGAATGTAGTACTTAAAGTCGCGCTCGTTAAGCGGCTTTGAATAGTAGTAGCCCTGGGCCACGTTGCAGCCTACGCTACGCAGAAGTTCCACGTGCTTTTCCGTTTCTACGCCCTCGCAAACCGTAAGCTTTCCAAGGTTGTGCACCATTTTTATCATGGAAGTAAGGACTATGCGGCTTGCCTGTGAATATTCCGCGTGGTGCAAAAAGCGCTGGTCAAACTTGATTATGTCCACAGGAATCTCGGACAGCATGTTGAGCGAAGATGAGCCTGAGCCAAAGTCGTCCATGCTAACCTTAAAGTCTTCGCGGTGAAGGCGTTCAATAAAGTCTTTTATAAAGTCGTCGTTTGCACCTGCAAAGCGTTCTTCTATTTCAAGCTCTATGTAGCGCTTGGGAATGCCGTACTTTGCCACAAGTGAGTTAAGGTTTTCTATAAAGGCCTTTAGGTTGTAGTTAAGGCGTGAGATGTTTAGAGAAACAGGAACCAGAGGCACGTTTTCTGCCATAAGTCGGTTCATGTACTTGAATACGGTTTCGTAGACGTAGTTGTCCAGCTTTCCAACAAGTCCGTTCTTTTCCAGTACGGGAATAAAGCGGTCCGGCGGTACAAGTCCGTCCTTGCTCTTCCAGCGCACGAGGGCTTCCGCTCCGCAGATTGTCTGCTTGTCCAGGCAGGTCTTGGGCTGGTAGTAGACCATGAATTCCTCGTTCTTGAGGGCTTCTTCTATGTTGTTTTCTATAAATTCCTCGTTTTCCCTTTGAGCCTTAAGCTGCTCGTTGTAGACGGAGAAGTTTTCCACCATGCTGTCGTGGTTGCTCTTTCTTGCGTAACCGGCGCGGCTTATAAGAATCTTTAGCGATTCGCTTCCGTCGCTTACGGCGTTTCCGCTCTTTATTACAAGGTGGATGTTTTCGCTCTTTCCAATCATGTCCTGCATGAGGGAAATTTCGCTTTCCATGTTGTTAAGGCAGCTGGATTCCTTATCCTGAATCCTCTGGAAGATGTAGAAGTTGTCCGCATAACCGCGGCCCAGCACAGTGTCCTTGTGCTTTCCGTAGCACTGCATTATCTGCTTTGCAATGGAAATAAGGATTTTGTCCCCTTTTTCCGTACCGTAGATGCGGTTTATAAAAGAAAAGTCGCGTACGTTAAGTTCCGTAAGCAGGAAGTTGCCCTTTTTGTAGCGCAGCATCTTGCCCGTTGCCTTTTCAAAGCCGTTGAGCGAATGGATTTTGGTAAGGTCGTCGTATTCCATTTTGTGGCGCAGCTTCTTAATATGGTAGATTACCACAAAAAGCACGCAGATTACAAAGAGGATGAGTATTCCTGAAAGGGAAGAAACCATTATGCTCCTGTTCCTCTGTCTGGAAAGCAAATCCCTTGCGTACAAGGCCTGCTGCTCCGAAAGCTTGTTGTAGTAGTTATAGGGGAACTGGGCAAAGGCCCTGTTGAGTATGCTTATCATAACGTCCGGGCGGTCAAGCGAGACGTAGATGCACATTGGAACGTCGTAAACCGCCTTCTGCTGCTTTTGAAGAGACTTGAACCTTCCCAGCTTAAAGAGGTGGTCAAGGTATGTGTGGTTGATTATGGCAGCGTTGCATTTTCCGGTGGCAATGGCCCTAAGGCATTCCTCCACGCTTTTCATTGGTTTTGCGTCAAAGGAAATGAACCGTTCGCGGAAGAAGGGCACTATGTTCATCATGTCCAGGGGAATTGCAATTGATTCCGTAGTTTCCACCCCCTGCTTCCTCTGCAAGGAAGTGGTGAATTCCTCTATTGTGTGACCGGGTGCGCATATAAGAACCGCATTTACGCTGTAGAATGCATTTGTGCAGCGCAAGCCCATGCCGCCTTTTTTGCTGTCAGAAGTTACCGGCTGCGGAATTTCTGAAATTCCTGGTAAGAATTCAGTGTTGTCTGGCCTTTTTACGGAGTCAACCACAAATTCCATGCCGGAAATAGAAGAAACCTTCTTCCAGAATTCATTCTTTACGTTAAGAAGTTCCGTAAGGTCGTCGCCAATGTTTGTTTCCAGAACGTGAACCGGCGAATGATCCTTTATGTAGGCAATTTCCTGCTCAGAGGGGTTCCCCAGGTAGAAAGCCTGCCCCCTGTTTGGACCCGCCATCATTGTTGCAAAGCGCAGCGGATCTTCCCTTAGGATTTCCGAAACACCCTTGTCCAAGGCCTGAATTATGCCCTTGTCCCTGCTGGCAAAGAAAACCCTGTATTCCCCAAGCTTTTGGATGATTTTCTGCTCTTCAACAGGGAATGAAAGGGTTTGCGTGCAGGCCTCTATGCCGTTCTTGATGAATTCTTCTTCTATATAACGTCCCAGCGGCAAAAGCACAACCCTTAGGTTTAGGCCGTTTCTTGCGGAAAATTCCTCCAGAAGCTTCTGCTGGAAGGGCGAATCCGGGCTTGCACTTGCCGTTGCGCCTGCCATTCTTTTAAGGTTGGCATTGTTAAAGTCGCTTTCCTTGTAGCTTTCCACAAGAATTATGTGCTTGGTAACAGAGGGAATGCTGCTGTAGAAAAGCTTTGCGGGGGAATCCTGCTCGATTACGTCAAAAATAAGGTCAAGCTTGCCTTCGTTTAAGAGCTTAAGGGCTGTTTCGTTTGCTTCCGCGGCTGAATCTGCATAGCCCAAGTCCACATATTCATACTGCCAGTCGCACCTTTGGGCAAGCAGGCTAAGGTAGTCCGAATAGTACATCCTTAGTGAACGGGGCGGGTCATTTGACAAAAATTTATAGGTTTCCAGCGATGGAACGCGTATCGTTCTTGCGGATACGGTTGCAGAAGAGAAAATTGTTAAGCCTAGAACAAGGCACCGGGCAAAAGCCTTTAGCGCAAAAGAAAACTGTTTCACTGTAAAAAAATCACTTTTATTAATATATCTCTATTGTAATGCTGAATTAACATTTGGAAAAGTAGAATTTTAGAAATTTTTGTCAAATATCAACGATTTTTTTCATTTTGCGGCACTTTTGGGACTTTGTTTGGGCGCATTTTTGCATTCGCAAAAACCGGGCTTTCCGCCGTTCCGCGTCTTACGCGCTCCATTCCCGGTGGTCGGTCCCCAAATCCTTCTGCCCTGCAAGCAAAGTCTTTTTAACCATCAAAAAAAACGCTTAGCCCTAGCCCCCCGGGAACGCCTCCGGCGCGGCTACAATCCCTTGCGCGTATTTTTCACACAAATTGCCTGGCTGCCCCCTCCAATCCCCGCCGTCACCCCAAACTTAGCCGTCATCCCAAATTTTGCCGTCATCCCAAATTTTGCCGTCATCCCGAACTTGATTCGGGATCTGTATAAGATAGCACCTATTCTACGACTTTGCATCCTTCATATTTTTCTTTATTTGCATACCTTGCAGAAGGTAAGTGCAACATACAGGGAATACAATGTAGCAAAACAGTGTGCGGAAGCACTGGAATGTAGGCTGAAAACTCGGCAAAAAAGCATTTGCGCGGTGCGAACCCAGTAGCGTAGCTTGAATAAAAATTCCTCCTTGTGCAAAGCAGCCGGGAATCAGCTTTGGGGCGTAACGGGAAGGAAAATCTGGATGAAAATCCATTTGCGCGGAACGACCGAAGGGAGTGAAAGTCCTATTACCGCGCACCATGGATTTTCAGCCAGATTTTCCTGGTAGTGAAGCCCAAGGCTGATTCCCGCGTTGCGCCCTTGACTAAGCTCCCGCAATGTTTATAATATATTCCACGAAGGGACGTTGAAGTTTATTATTTCGCGTCTCTTTTTGTTTTTAAATAACGGAGGACAAAAAAAATGAAAAAGATCTTTGGAACTTTGCTTGCTTCCTGTGCTGTATTGACTCTTGCCCTTGCCTTAACCTCTTGCAGCAAGAGCAAAAAAGTGGCTTCTGGCGGACTTACAATAGAAGAAGGAACCCTTAAAATTGGAATGGAAGTAGGATACCCGCCCTTTGAATACTTTGACGCAGACGGAACCACCCCAATCGGGTTCGACGTGCAGCTTGGCGCAGAAATTGCCCGCCGCCTTGGCCTTAAGGTTGAATACGTAGACACAGCATGGGACGGAATCTTTGCAGGCCTTGACACAAAGCGCTACGACTTAATCATGTCCGCAATGACCATTACAGAAGACCGCCTTGCAAACTACAACTTTTCAAAGTCATACATTGGCAACGCACAGGCCATAATCGTCCGCAAGGATTCAGACAAGGGAATCAACACCCCTGCCGACCTTGAAGGGCTAAAGGTAGGTTTCCAGGCCGAAACAACAAGCGACTTCTACATGCGCAGCCTCCGCGACAAGACAGGGCTCAACTTTGTTTCTGAAGGCTACGACAAGGTTATGAACGCCTACGACGACCTTAAGTTCAAAAGAATAGACGCTGTATGCTCAGACTCCCTCGTTGCGGTAAAATACCTTAGCGAAGACAACTGCGAGTTCAAAAAGGTTTGGGAAGGCGTTGCAGAGGAATTCTTTGGCGTGTGCATAAGCAAGAACAATCCTGAGCTTTTGGAAAAGGTTAACAAGGCCTTGGACGACATGATTGCAGACGGTACACTTTCAAAGATTTACATCGATATTTTTGGCGGGGATTTGCTTTACACAATAAAAGATTCTCCATATAATAAGTAGACTATGAATGCATTAAAGAAAATACTGGGCTGGATGCCTCAGCTTTTGGCCGGTGCCAGGATTACAATTCTTCTTACTCTGTGCGCGGTTTGTGCCGGCATCTTGCTGGGTATTTTTATTGCGCTTGGAAAAATGTCTAAGCGCAAGTGGGTGCGCAGCATCTGTTCTGCATACACCTTCTTTTTCCGCGGTACCCCCCTTCTTATGCAGCTTTATTTTGTCTACTACGGTCTGCCGGAAATAAGCCGCTCCCTTACCATAAACAACCAGTTTTTGGCTGCCTTTATAGCATATTCGCTTAACAGCGCGGCCTACTGCTCAGAAATCATCCGTGCAGCAATCCAGTCAATAGACAAGGGGCAGAGCGAGGCTGCAGAAGTTCTTGGAATGAACTACTTCCAGACCATGCGCCTTGTAATTCTTCCCCAGTCAATAAAGAGGCTTGTTCCCCCGATAGGAAATGAATTCATCATGCTGCTAAAGGACGCATCCCTTGTTAGCCTTATTGCCCTTGCGGACATTACAAAGGTAACGAGAAGCATTCAGTCTTCAACAACGTCGTCTTTGGTCTACATTCCCGCAATGATTTTGTACCTTGTTATTACGGCTGTGTTTACCCTCTTCTTCCGCCGCCTGGAAAAAAGGCATTCGGTTTACGAATGATGGTTGTTGGAAATGGACGGTAGCGAGGAGCTTTTATGTCAGAAGAAATGTCAGGCGCAACAAGCGTTCAGTATATGATAAAAACGGAAAACGTCAGCAACAGCTTTGGCCAGCTAAAGGTTCTGCACGACGTTTCCCTAACCGTAAAGCCTAGCGAAGTTGTATGCATCATAGGTCCGAGTGGGGCAGGAAAGTCAACCTTTCTGCGCGCCATAAACCACCTTGAGCATATAGATGATGGAAAGGTTTTTATTGCGGGGCAGCAGATTGCCGGCTGTGAAAACGGAAGTGCAAAATTCCGCATTTCTGCAAAGGAACGCAGGAAGATTCTGCTTAGCGTAGGAATGGTTTTCCAAAGGTTCAACCTTTTTCCCCACAAGACTGCCCTTGAAAATACAATGGTAGCACCAATGAGTGTTCTTAAGAAGTCAAAGGAAGAGGCAAAGGCTAAGGGTATAGAGCTCTTGAACCGCGTTGGCCTTGGAGACAAGATAAATTCTTACCCGGCAAAGCTTTCCGGCGGACAGCAGCAGCGTGTTGCAATTGCCAGAGCCCTTGCCATGGACCCAAAAATCATGCTCTTTGATGAACCTACATCTGCCCTTGACCCGGAGCTTGTAGGCGAAGTTCTTGGCGTAATGAAGCAGCTTGCCAAGGACGGCATGACCATGGTTGTTGTAACTCACGAGATGGGGTTTGCCCGCGAGGTTGCAGACCGCGTTGTCTTTATGGAAAGTGGCCGCATTGTGGAAGAGGGAAGCCCCGACCAGATTTTTAACGCTCCCCAAAATGACCGCCTAAAGAAATTCCTTGGTGCGGTTCTTGAGCAGTAGTTTGGACAATAGCCGGGAATGTAAATGGGCAAGGCTAGCCTTGTGCAAAAATCAGAGCTTATTTTCTCCAACAAAAGTCTCTGGCTTTTAATATGGCCCCTGCTGGTGGAGCAGCTTTTGCAGATTACGCTTGGAATGGCGGACGTTGCAATGGTTTCTTCCATTGGCGAGGCGGCTGTGGGCGGAGTTTCCCTTGTAGACCAGATTAACATTCTTTTGACCCAGGTTTTTGCAGCCCTTGCGACTGGCGGTGCCGTAGTGTGTTCCCAGTACATAGGTGCAAAAAGAAAGGACATGGCAAATGAAAGCGCAAGGCAGCTTTTGTATACCGTAACAATCTTTTCCCTCCTTCTGCTTGTGCTGGGGCTTGTCTTTTACAGGCAGATTCTTTCGCTAGTCTTTGGAAAAATAGAAGCGGACGTAATGCAAAGCAGCAGGCTCTACTTTTTGATTACCCTCTTTGCGCTTCCGGGGATTGCCCTTTACAGCGCGGCGGCAGCTCTTTTTAGGGCGCAGGGAAATTCCCGGGTAAGCATGGCAATTGCCCTTTTTGTAAACGTTCTGAACATTGGCGGAAATGCGATAATGATTTACGGCTTAAAGTGCGGGGTTGAAGGTGTTGCTGTGCCCACGCTTGTTTCAAGGACAGCCGCCGCTTTTGTTCTTCTTGCAAGGCTATACCGTGCAAAGCCAAGCAAAGAAAATGGCTCTGCTGCATTCCTTTCTATAAGGGGAATATCCCGCCTGCACATAGAGTGGTCTATCGTTGCAAAGATTCTAAAAATTGGCATTCCCAACGGAATAGAAAATTCAGCCTTCCAGATTGGAAAAATCCTTGTGCTTTCCCTCATTGCAACTTTTGGAACGGGGGCAATAGCCGCAAACGCTTCTGCAAACACCCTTGCAGCCCTTGAAGTTTTGCCCGGTGCTGCTGCAGGACTTGCCCTTTTGACGGTTGTTGGACAGTGCATTGGGGCTGGAAAAAAAGACCAGGCCGTTTACTACACAAAGAAAATCATGCTCTTTACCTACGCAGGATTTTGGGCGCTAAACATACCCTTCCTCTTGTTTTCCAAACAGATACTGGGACTTTATTCTATGAGCGAAGAAACAACAATGCTTGCCTGGTACATGACCCTTGCCCACGGCATCTTTGGCATGCTCATCTGGCCCTTGTCCTTTACCCTGCCCAATAGCCTTAGGGCCGCAGGAGATGCCGCCTTTACCATGGTAGTTTCTTTTGTTAGCATGTGGACAATCCGGGTTGGCATGAGCTACGTCTTTAAGTACACGCAGATATTCGGTCTTGTTGGCTTTATGAACTGGCCGCTTTCTTTCTGCTCACTGGGAGTTTGGTTTGCTATGATTTTGGACTGGGTCTTGCGTTCCTTCTTTTTTGTGGTGCGCTTTGCAAATGGCTCTTGGAAAAACAAGCGGGTGGTGTAGAAGCATGGAAATCATGTTTGGACTCCACTACCTGTCACGCTCCGCACTAATAGATATTCCTCTTCCTTGCCAAGCAATATTAAGCCATGGAGGGCGACTTAGCAATGTGCAGAAGCCCTTGGCTTCTGTAATCATTCAAAAAATCCACGGAGGGGTTTTTTGAATGCACGTACGCCGCCATGGAGCCCTGGGAACAAAATCCCCTCCGTGGTATTTTGTTCCCGTAAGTTTTCTGCGAAAACTTACCGTATTTCTATAGCAACAAAATGACGCGCCCTCCCTGGCGCTGCTTTTAGCTAAACAATGTAGTCGAAGGACTGGATGAGCGTTAGCGAAGGGCGGATTGCGCAACGAGCAGGAATGTGCGAAGTTTCAAGCGACGGCGGTGACGCAAAGGCATGGTGGCCGATTGCAGCCAAAAAGTAGATGGTAGAGCAAGTAAAACTTCGTCCAAAAAGAACCGTCCAAAAAAACTAAAGGCACTCCATGATTTTTGCACAGGCATTTATTCCGTCCATGGCAGAGCTTACGATTCCGCCTGAATAGCCTGAGCCTTCGCCTGCGGGATAGAGTTTTTTTAGCGCGCAACATTCGTAGCTTTCCCTGTCGCGGAGGATTCTTACCGGGGTGCTGGTGCGGGTTTCCGGGGCTATAAGAAGTGCCTCGCCGCAGATAAAGCCCTTCATCTTTTTATTGAATTCTTTGAATGCCTTTTCCATTCGCCTTGCAATTTGGTCGGGGAGCCATTGGTCAAGCCTGCTTGAAGTTATGCCTGGAAAGTAGGATGTTTTGGGAAGCTTTTCCTGTGGACTTTTTTTGTGGGAAAGAAAATCCTCCAAAAGTTGGGCCGGTGCCTTTTGCCCTGCCATTGAATTTTCACCGCTGATGGGGTATCCATCGCTGCCTGTGTTTGCCTGAAGGAAGGCTTCGCGTTCTATGGAGCTTCTAAAGTAGAGGCCTGCGAGGGCAGGACAGCCGTTTTTCTTTGCCATTTCCTTGAATTTTTCCGGTATGTCTTCTGGCCTTGTTTCTACTACGACTGCGGAATTTGACCAGTTGCTGTTGCGCTTTGCGGCGGACATTCCGTTTACTACGATTGTGCCGCTTTCCGTTGCGCTTGGAACTACAAATCCGCCCGGGCACATGCAGAATGTGTATACACCGCGCTCATCTTCCTTGCCGTAGCTTGCAGCGTTGCCAGTTTTGGAACTGCCAGCCTGCTGGCTTGTAAGCGAGTATTCCGCTGCGTTTGGCATTTTGCGTCCGTGGAACTGGATTGCGTCTATTGTTGCCCTGGGGTGTTCAATGCGCACTCCTGCCGCAAATGTTTTTGCCTCTAGTGCCTGGGGTGCTGTCTTTGCCAAAAGTTCGTATATGTCGCCTGCTGAATGCCCTGTTGCAAGAAGCACTGCGTCTGCAAAAAAGTCTTTTTCTTCTCCGCTTTTTGTGTTCAGGGTTTTAATTCCGTCAACTGAATTTTTTCCGCTTGTAATAAAGCCCGTGCACCTTGTGTTAAAGTGGAACTCTCCGCCAAGTTCAATTATTTTTGCCCGCATGGCATTTATGATGTAGGGAAGCTTGTCTGTTCCAATGTGGGGGTGGGCATCGGTAAGAATTGAATCGTCTGCTCCAAAGTGGTTAAAAATACGCAGCACCTGTCCCACGTTTCCGCGTTTGTTGCTTCTGGTAAAAAGCTTTCCGTCGCTAAAGGTTCCAGCCCCGCCTTCGCCAAAGCAGTAGTTTGAGTCTGAATCCAAAAGTCCACGGGTGCTTATTTTTGCAATGTCCACCTTTCTTGTTTTTGTGTCCGACCCCCGCTCTATGATTATTGGTTTTATGCCGCCTTCAAGAAGTTTTAGCGCGCCAAACAATCCTGCTGGACCTGAGCCAACTACAAGAACGCTTTTGCATTTGCTTCCTTTTACGCTCTTCCATTGGGGAAGCAGGTCTTCTTGGGATGGGGCTTCTTCGCCAATGTAGACGTCGTAGCGCATTACGAATTTTGCTTTTCCGTGCCTGGCATCTAGTGATTTCTTGGAAAAGACGAAGCTTATGTTTTCTTTTTCGGTGGTGCCTGCTGGCAAAGTGAATGCCGTTTTTGCAACAGCGGTGCCTGTTTGCAAAGAGGATGCTGCTTTTTCACCAGGGATGCCAGTTTGCAAACTGGACGCCGCTTTTTTACCGGGAGCGCGTGTTTGCAAACCGGATGCTGCTTTTTCACCAGGGATGCCTGTTTGCAAAGAGAATGCCGCTTTTTCACCAGGGATGCCAGTTTGCAAACCGGACGCTGCTTTTCCACCGGGTGCCTTCGTTTGCAAAGAAGCCAACGCCTTCCCGCCAAGCGCGCCCTTTATAGCAGAAGCCAATGCCTTTGACCCCAACGCCTTCTTTTCAAGCGCCTTAATAAGTTCATTCTGAATAAAGGACTGATCCTTTTCCCTCTCCGGTAAAATCGTTATGCAAACCTGTTCAATCATAGCTAGCCGTTTACTCTCTTTAAAATGATGCAGCCGTTGTGACCGCCAAAGCCAAGCGAAGCAGATGCCGCCGCCACAACTTCCGCCTTAACCCCTTCGTTGGCAGTGTAGTCCAAATCGCATCCGCCCTCAAAGTCCTGATTTTCAAGATTGATTGTTGGTGGAATAAAACTTTCGTTAAGCGCCTTAATGCAAAAAAGAGCCTCTATTGCCCCCGCCGCCCCAACCAAGTGGCCAGTCATACTTTTTGTAGAAGAAATGTGCAGCTTCTTTGCGTGCTGTCCAAAAGCAATCTTTATCATGTTGCTTTCGCTAGAATCATTTGCCCTGGTAGAAGTTCCGTGTGCGTTGTAGTATTGAATGTCCTTAGCGTTCATGCCCGCATCTTCAAGCGCCTCTTTTACAGCCCTTGCAGCCCCGCTTCCGTCATTTAGCGGAGCCGTAATGTGGTAGGCATCGCAGCTAGAGCCAAAGCCCGCAACTTCCGCATAGATTTTTGCCCCCCGCGCCTTTGCATGCTCGTATTCTTCCATAACAAACATTGCAGACCCTTCGGAAAGCACAAAACCGCAGCGGTCCCTGTCAAAAGGCCTGCTTGCTTTTTCTGGAGACTCGTTGAATTTGCTTGCCAGTGCCTGTAGAGAAGAAAAACTTGCCATGCAAAATTCAGTGATTGCAGCATCGGTGCCGCCAGAAATGCAAACGTCGCACCTTCCAGCACGAATTAAATCTGCCGCAAGACCAAGCGCATCTGTTCCCGAGGCACAAGCGGTTCCCAAAGTCCAGGAAAAGCCGTTCAGACCGTAGTAAATGCTTATGTTTGCCGCCGCCTCGTTAGAAATCATCATGGGGGTTATAAGGGGTGGCATTCGTGAAGGGCCAAAGCTTGGATCGTCAAGCTTCCTAAAACCGTCTGTCGTTGCATCCATCCCGCCAAGGCAGCAGCCAACAAGAATCCCACACTTTTCACTTTTAAGCTCTTCAGCGGAAAATGCAGAATCCTTAATAGCCTGTGCCGTAGCCGCAAGACAGAACTTGGAAAAACGGGCCATCTTTCGCGTTGCCTTGGAGGGAATGCCGTAGTCTTCCATGCAAAAATTCTTAACTTCCCCGGCAATCTTTACGTCCAGCCGCTCAGGGTTAAAAAGCGTAACAGGACCTATGCCGCTCTTGCCATTTTTAACGCTCTCCCACGCTTGGTCAGCATTGTTGCCAACCGGTGAAACGCACCCCATTCCTGTGATAACCACACGGCGTCTGGCCATTTATTCCTCCGCAAAATTCGCAAAAGTCCGCAAAAGATGACTTGTGTATTCGGCTATAAAATTCACTACCTAATCTTAAAGAAGATACCCAGCACGAAAACAGTAATCAAAATCTGTATGATAAGGAATTTAAGCAGAACCTGTGTTGGCGACCATCCATGGTTTTTGCGCATGTGGTCATGCAAAGGAAAGCGGATTGATTCCAGAATGCTTATGTGGCAGAACCTCTTTAGCGCAACCTTCAAAAGTCCCATTCCGCCGTTTATAAGAATAATGGAAGAAGTTGCAAGAATAATCAGAGGGTTGCCGCTTATCATAACGCAAATGCCCATGTAAAAGCCAAGTGCGCGTGAACCAGCATCGCCCATCAGAACGGAAGAAGGAAATGCATTGTGCCACAGGTAGCCCATAAGAACGCCTGTAAGACAGAAAGTAATCACAGCCCAGCTTGCACCGTCCTCCAGATTTGGAACAAGAAGGTATGCCGCTATGTCCTTGTGGCCAAGAATCACGTAGAAAATCATACCCATAACAATAAGGGCCAAAAGAACAAGAGTGGAACTTAAACCGTCCACACCGTCCGTACAGTTTGTAGTGTTAACGCTGGTCCAAAGCATTACCGTACAGATAGCAATGTAAAGCCACATTGGAATGCGGATTGTGTGGCTTATAAAAGGCAGCCAGAAGTAAAGGTTTCCGTCCGCTGTATTCTTGGAAAGACAAAAAGCAAGAAGAACCGAAGCGGAAACGCATAAAATCAAATCAAGAAGGGCCTTTATGTATTCGCCCCAGCCCTTTGTGCTGCGGTCATCAAGAAAGCCGGTAAGCATCATAAGCCATGTAAGAACAAGAATACCAATCTGCAGCCAGTCGAGGGGAGCAAAAACAAGACTAAGCAAAATAAAAATAGAAATAAAAATTACCCCTGAACCCGTGGGCTTACCCTTTGCGGCTTCCTTGGTAAGAGTAAATTCCCTTCCCCTGTCGCTGGGCAAAAATCTGTAGAACTTTGGCAAAAGCCTGAAGGTAACAAGAAAACCAATGTAAAGCGCAAGCACAATAAGCACCGCATAGGACTGCAAAAGCCTTGCCGGTCCCCAGTATTGCTGTAAAAATCCACCCAGATGGTAAATCATCAAAAACCCCTCAACTTTTCATGTATTAAAGAAAAGTTTATCAAAAAAAACAAGTCTAGTAAAGTTACCATTTATGGATGCAGTAATTTATGGACTAATTCTATGGACGAAATTCTCTTTGTTCTACCATTGTATTCTTTGGCTTAATTCGACCGTCCATGCCTTTGCGCCACCGCCCTTCCGCCCTTCGCCTATTCGGCTCATACCGCTTGCGCGGTACTAAAGGGTTGCAAGCAACCCGGGGCTCCACGGCGGCGTACGTCGCATTCAAGAATCCATCCATGGCTCTATATTGCTTGGCAAGGAAGAAAAACTCGTTCCCTGCACTCGTAGCGCAGCATCAGGCGGCCTGTCGAAGGGAACATATCTTAAAAATACATTTGTAATAGGTCAAAAGCCGGGTTTTACAAAAAGCATGTCATTGCCGTGCTTGACACGGCAATCTATCCACCACAACGAAGTTTCCTGTGAGCCCGCTAATTACTTTTTTTGAAACAAAAAGGCATCTTTATAAAAACTCAAAATTGAAGGGATTGTTCATATACTCGACAAACACGGAAAAGCAGCTGTCGTTTCTTTTATGAAAGGAACTAACTGTCGTTTGTTGCGGTTAGAATTACATAGCGGCCACTCTCGCTAAAACCTTTCAGTTCTAGTTTAAGGACATGCGTTAAAAATGTCAAGTTTACCATTTATTCGCGCGGAAGGGTTGAATACCCCGCCCCTTGGGGCGGAATAAGGGTATTCAACCCTGACTGCAATACCTTTTAAGAACAACGCACACCTCGTTGGTTCGCGTAAGGATGTTTTGATACAGGGGGATTCGTTTTATGAGGAACTCATACCCCGTAGCTTGCTGCGGGGTGCGTTGATTGACAAAATCCCTCCCTCCGTGACAAAGAATCCAAAAAGTATTATTGTAAACTCATGACAGGCGAAAGTAAGGAATACATCATAGAAGGCTCAATCAGCAAGGGCATTATAAAGTTTATGCTTCCCATTATGCTTGGAATGTTTTTCCAGCAGCTCTACAACACCGTGGATGCCGTAGTCGTGGGACGCTTTGTTGGCAAAGAAGCTTTGGCGGCGGTAGGCGGCGGAACCATGTTCTTTGTAAACCTTCTAATAGGCTTTTGCGGAGGGCTTGCAAATGGCGCTTCCATCATCATCTCCCAATTCTTTGGGGCAAAAAACGACCGCTGTGTTTCCTCTTCCGTCCACACCTTTGTAATTCTTTCTATATTATTGGGCTTTGCCGTAACCATAATCGGTGTCTTTGGCTCTGGTTTTGCCCTAAACCTAATCAAAACCCCAAAGGAAATTTTTGACAACGCAATCATATACCTAAGGATTTATTTTCTTGGAATCATCCCCATGTTCTTGTACAACACCGGTGCAAGCATTCTCCGTGCTACCGGGGACTCCAAAACTCCATTCTGGGTGCTTGTTGCGGCCTGCTTTGTAAACATAAACCTGGACTGCTTCTTTGTGGCTGTCCTGAACCTTGGTGTTGCAGGTGTTGCCTATGCCACAATAATCTCTGAAGCCGTAAGCATGGTCATAATTTTTATTCCCCTTGTGCGCACAAAAGAAGTCTACCGCCTGGAATTTTCAAAACTAAAGCCGGACTATTCACTCCTTGCCAAGATGATTAGGCTTGGGGTTCCTTCCGGTGTCTATTCCATGATGTACACCTTTTCCAACTTAATAATGATGTCTTTTGTGAACGCCTTTCCCACCACCACCATTGCCGCCTGGACTGCATGGGGAAAGCTAGATGCGCTTTTCTGGATGACCGTTTCTTCCATGGGCATGGCCTTAAGCACCTTTTCCGGCCAGAACTACGGGGCAAAAAAATACGACCGCATAAAAAAGTCTGCCTGGCGTGGGCTTTTAATAATGTGGGCAATTACGCTTGTAATCGTAATCATCTTCCGCCTCTTTGGAAGGTTCTTCTACGGCCTTTTCATTCCGGGAGAAAAAGAAGTAATAGAAATGGGCTTTAAGATTCTACTCTTCCTTACACCAGCTCTCTTTCTTTATGTTCCAAGCGAAATCTTTTCTGGAATCATAGGCGGTGTGGGAAAGACCTACGTTTCCATGATAGTTACCGTCTTTGGAATCTGCGGAACAAGAATGATCTGGCTCTTCTCCTGCTGCCGAGGAACAGACGACTTCTTTAAAGTAATAACCTGCTACCCAATTTCCTGGCTAATAAGCGGCCTAATATTCTTTGCCTATTTTATGAGCAAACGCTGGGCCCGGTGATTTTATTTTAATAATGAATAGAAAGCAATTTTCCAAATTTCTTCTTGTATAAGGAATCTGGGAAACTGATTTGACTGGACGCGCAACACAAATCAATTTCCCATGTTTTTATAGGGCAAAATTTGTAAAAGTGTAGTATAATAGAAGAAAGGAGAATTTTATGGATAAGATTGAAGAACTTCAGAAATATGTGGACGAGGCTAAGAACATAGTTTTTTTTGGAGGTGCTGGGGTTTCTACGGAAAGCGGCATTCCGGACTTTAGGAGCGTGGACGGGCTCTACAACCAGAAGTGGGACTATCCGCCGGAAGAAATTCTTAGCTCTACTTTTTTTTATTCAAACCCAAAGGAATTCTACCGCTTTTACCGCGAAAAAATCCTTGTGGAGGGAATAAAGCCTAATGCGGCCCACCTTAAGCTTGCGGAACTGGAACAGAAGGGGAAGCTTTCTGCGGTAATCACCCAGAACATAGACGGTTTGCACCAGGCGGCTGGAAGCAAGAACGTACTTGAACTGCACGGAAGCACCCTGCGAAACCACTGCCCCAAATGCGGTGCCTTTTACGACATTGACTACATGATTAAGCACAAGGACAGCCACGGCCTACCCATCTGCAAGACTTCTGGCTGCGAAACGGTCATAAAGCCGGATGTTGTCCTCTACGGAGAAAATCTTGACGAAGACGTTATCTCAAAGACGCTTTCTGCCCTAAGGGAAGCAGATCTCCTTATAATCGGCGGAACATCCCTTACCGTCTACCCTGCGGCTGGCTTTGTCCGCGCCTACACAGGAGACCGCCTTGTTCTGATTAACCGCGACGCAACCACTTCCGACTCAATAGCAAGCCTTGTAATCCACGACAGCATAGGCAAGGTGCTTTCGCAGATAAGAGCCTAGGATTGTTTTGTTAGCATGCACATCAAGAGGATTTTCTGTTTGAAAACTCTTTAGGTGTGCTTGCTGTGACTGGCGAAAGGGAAAAGTCCTTGGTATTTCTTGTTACAATCAGTTTTATTCCGGCTCTTTTTGCGCTGTATGCCTGTACTGCATCTTCAAAGTCATTCATCGGCGAAGAAAAAGCCTGTAAAATCTGCTTCTTTCCAACAGGAATGATTTTGAAATCTGAGAAGAAGTCGGAAAGATAACTTTTTTGCAGTTCAACATTAGCAAAGAATTTCTTGGACAAATAAATTATATCCGTGATTGTTGTTGTAGAAACACAAGGCGTATGCTCTTTGTAAATTAATTGCAATGCGTTCAGTGAGTCTGAATAAAATGACTCACGCTTTCCTAACACATCAAGAATAACATTTGTGTCTATAAGAATCTTCATTTGGACATCCGTCTTTCTTCCAGCAAGGCATCTAAATCCGTGTCTTTTGGAAACAGGCCAATAACTGCATTCAGATGGTCAAGTTTTTTTTGCACGCGACGAGATACTTTCTTTTGCTTTTTTTCTGGAAGAATTTTCAATCCGGAAACAGAAGCTTCTTCTTTGTATTGTGCGGGATTTGCAAAAAAGTCTGCGTATGTTACGACAAGCATAATGACTCCTCCTTGTAATAAATATACCATATTTTTGCCGGTTCGCCAACTTTTCTCTTAACGCAAAAGTCCGCACCATCCTACGCGGGGAACTCCGTTGTAACCTACGCCCGATTGGAAGGGTGGCGTAGCCAGACCGCCGCATGGCGGGCCGGAGCGCGTAAGGCGCGTAGCCCTGGAAAGCGGGTGACGCATGGCACGTCCGGTCGGATTAGCCAAGAAATATTCTGGTAGAGCCTAAGAAAGTACCGTCCTGAAAAACTCCGTCCATAAAAATCAAAAAAAATGCCCATCTTGAAATTTTCCCTGTTTTTGCGTATTCTATGTGGATAATTAGTAACCGGGGGTTTTTTATGGGACTACGCTTATATAACACGATGGGACGCCAGATGCAGGAATTTGTGCCGATTAGGCCGGGTTTTTGCGGTTTTTACGGATGCGGGCCTACGGTTTACAATTATGCCCATATAGGAAATCTGCGTGCATACGTTTTTTTGGATACTCTTGACCGCACGCTTACATTTCTTGGCTACGACAAAAAGCACGTGATGAACATAACGGATGTTGGCCACCTTACCGGTGATGCTGATGACGGCAAGGACAAGATGCTTAAGACTGCGGAGGAAAAGCACCAGTCAGTTCTGGAAGTTGCAAAATTCTATACGGATGCCTTTCTTTCGGACATTGACGCGCTGAATATCCGCCGCCCGGACGTTATTTGCAAGGCTACCGAGCACATTCCTGAGATGATTGAGCTTATAAAGCGCATTGAAGCCAACGGCCACACCTACATGGCTGGGGGAAACCTTTACTATGACGTTTCTACTTACCCGGACTACGGAAAGCTTGCCGGAATTGACATAAACGACCTTAAGGCTGGTGCCCGCATAGAGGTTGATCCAAACAAGCGCAGCCCCTACGACTTTGTGCTTTGGTTTACAAAGAGCAAGTTTGAGAACCAGGCTTTGACTTGGGATTCCCCCTGGGGAAGAGGCTACCCTGGCTGGCATATTGAATGTTCTGCAATGAGCATGAAGTACCTTGGCGAGCATTTTGACATTCATACTGGCGGTATTGACCACGTGCCCATCCACCATACCAACGAGATTGCCCAGAGTGAAGGTGCTACTGGCAAAAAGTGGGTTAACTACTGGCTGCACAATGAATTCCTTGTTATTGCAAAGCCCAAGGCCTCCGCTTCCTCTGATGGCAGTTCCGCTTCCGGTGAGGCTGAGGCTGCCAAGATGAGCAAGTCCAGCGGTAACTTTTTGCGCCTTCAGTCGTTAATAGATAAAGGCTTTAGTCCGCTTGACTACCGCTTCTTCCTTTTGGGAGGCCATTACAGAAAGCAGCTTTACTTTAGCTTTGATGCCATGGAAAGCGCAAAGAACGCAAGGATGGCGCTTGTTAACCGCGTGGCAAAGCTTGTAAAGCAGGCTGGTGGCAATATTGGCGAAAAAGAATATGCAAAGGGGCAGGCTGCATCTTTGGAAGGCCTTTCTTCTTCAGCGGCAGAACTGCTTACAAAATTTAGGGAAGATTTGGAGAACGACCTTGGTACACCGGCAGCTTTGAGCCGCGTTCAAAAAGCAGTTAAGGATTCTTCCCTAAGCCCTTCAGAGGCACTGGAACTTGTGGGACGCATGGACAGCGTGCTTGGTCTTGGCCTTTTGAAGAGTGCAAAAGAGGCATTGCAGTCACAGGAGGCTTCCTTGTCTTCCGCTTCTTCTCCTGCGGCGGCAGGCAGTGCGGTAAGCCACGAGGGTGACAGTGAAGCTGCAGAGATAGACGCTTTGGTTGCGGCCAGAGTTCAGGCTAAGAAGGACAAGAACTTTGCAGAGGCGGACAGAATCCGCGATGAGCTTACGGCAAGGGGCATTGTTGTTACGGACACACCCAACGGCCCTGTCTGGGAGCGCAAAAAATGAGTTTTGTGCAGTTTTGGCTTGCAAGCATTATTTTTGCGGCCAAGCTGTAACTTACAAGAGGCTAGGATGTTTAATAGTAAAGAGGGTTCGGCGGGGCAGATAAACTGTTCTGATCCGCAGGACTTTAGAAAAGTATATAACGCCACAATGCAGCTTTTGTTCAAGGTGTCTTTTCGCATCGTGAATGATGAAGAAGCTGCCGAAGATTTAGTACACGACTCATACATCAAGGCGAACGAAAAAAAGCTTGTGTTCCCTTCAATGGATGACGCAAAGTTCTGGCTTATACGCGTGGTAAAGAATGCATCGCTCAACTATGCAAAGCGCAAGGTACGCGAGGCAAAGGCCTACCACAAGGTTCTGTACGAAAACAGGCAGCACATGGATTCAGGCGAGACAGAGCTTCTTAAGGCAGAGGCGATAGAGAAGACAAAGGAAGCCCTGAACCTCTTGCCCGACAAGCTAAAGGAAGTGCTTGTGCTGCGTGAGTACGGAGAAATGAACTACAAGGAAATAGGGCAGGCGCTTGGAATTACGGAAGGAAACGTAAAGGTCCGTGTGTTCCGCGCCCGCGAACAGCTTGCTAAAATAATAGGAGAAGATGATGTCTACCTGTCCTGATTATGATATTCATTCAATTTACCTCGACGGAGAACTGCCAATGGCATACCTTGCAAAATACGAGGAACACGTAGCTTCTTGCCCGGACTGCAAGGCAAAACTGGAAAAGCTCCGTAAGCTGCACAAGGTTTTTGCCCAGGATTCTGCCAACATAGAATTTGGCAAAGACCGCATGGAAGCTTCATGGGAAAAACTGGAATCCAAGCTTAAGTTTACAAGGACAATCGACACAAAGCCCGCAAAGAACTTTACGACTGCAAAGAAGATGAGCTACTTTGTTGCGGGAATTGCCGCCGCCGCTGTATTAGGCATAGTGCTTCCTTTTGGTCGCGGAAAGACTGTTCAGGTGCAGGATTTCCAGCCGGTAGCAAGGGCTTCTTTGGTAACACCAGCTTCCACTGTTTCCTTGGGTTCCATGCAAGCTGACCCGGCAAACCTTGGAGAAGTTCAGATTCAGTCACTTTTGGGAGAGGACGCATACTTGGAGCACGCTTCGCAGGGACAGGCATCGTTTAACGGTAACTTTACCTCCATGCCAACTTCCGCCTATGTTAGAAACGCTTCTGGAACTGGCGCTTACCCGGCAACTTATGATGTGTTCACACCGCTTCCGGAAGAAGTTATTTCCGAAGAGCAGAAAAAGACAAAGGGCTTTAACTTTAAGTTCTATTCTCCCTTTGCAAACATCTCCCTGGAAATAGGGAGCGGAAATTGAAGTCCCTTAAATTATACCTTCAACTCCTCAAGAAATACCCGTTGGCGCGCATACTTACGCTGGCGGGAATTCTTGTTTTATTCTTTGCATTTTCAAGCTTTGCAAGACGCAGTTCAAGAAAAAAGCCGCAGATCCTTTCCATTGCCCCACCGGTAAGTTCACCCGGAGAGACGGTAACAATCCACGGTGAAAATTTTGGAAGCGAGCGTGCAGACTCTTTCGTAGAGATTGCAGGTTCCCGCATAACATCTTCAGGCTATGTTGGCTGGACCGACAAACAAATACGCATCGTTCTTCCGCAAACAGTGGAAGACGGTCTTGTTACGGTTCAGACTTATGCAGGAAAGTCAAACCCTTCCTTCTTTGCAAGGCAAGCCGGCATTCCTGTTGCAGTCCGCCAGAACCCAAGGACTTCTCTGCCAATAATAAGAAGCGTAGAGCCGGAAAAGGCAGAACCTGGCGAAACAATCGTAATTACGGGTGCAAACTTTGGCAACGTGCGCGCCTCTTCCCAGGTTTATTTTTCTGCAAACCGTTCTTTTTCAAACGCATCGGCTGCACAAAGAAGCACAAGCCAGGGCGGGGTTTACATTTCTGCCAACGAAATGGACTTTGACTATGAATATTGGAGCGACAGCGAGCTTCATGTGCGTGTTCCGGACGGAGCCGCATCAGGTCCAATCTATGTTCAGACCGCAAACGGAATGAGCCATAACCAGCTTTTTACGGTTGAATACAAAGCAGGAAGAAGTTCATATTCCTCCAGCAGGACTTATGTTGTTCAGGTTAACGCAGACATAGAAAACCGCGGTCAGGGTCAGGATTCAAGGATTACCCTTTACATTCCGCGTCCCCCGGTATGCGCATCACAGCCTGTTGCAAACATAACGGAGGTAAGCCCGGAGCCTCTTATCAAGAACGACATCCACGACATTATCCAGCAGATAGACATAAGCGGTGGCAACGGAAGCAAGCAGCGCTTTAGCCAGGTTTTTGCAGTAGAAGTCTATGCCGTTACAAGCGGAATAGACAGCAGGCAGGTTAAGCGCTATTCGGACAGGCAGAGGCTTTTGTACTCAATGTTCACATCATCCGACTCCTGCGTTCCTTCTTCCAACCCGGCAATAATTCAGCTGGTGCAGTCTGTGGTGGGAAGGGAAAAGAATTCCTACAGACAGGCCAAGCTTATTTACGAGTATTTAATAGAAAACTTTACGGTCTACCAGGAAGTAAGGGCAGGAAACGTAACAGTCCTTGACATGCTGGAGCAGAAGTATGGCGATGCATACGATTTTGCGGTCATGTTTACAGCCCTTTGCCGTGCAGCTGGAATACCGGCACTCCCTGTTAGCGGAATACTTGTAGAAGACAACGCAACCACGCGCAACCACTGGTGGGCAGAAGTGTATTTTGAAGGCTACGGTTGGTTCCCTGTAGACCCGGCTCTTGGTGCCGGCCTGAATTTTGCCCCCCAGCAGGAAATTGCCAACAAGGCGGAATTCTACTTTGGCAACATGGACAACCAGCACATAATCTTTAGCAGGGGATGGACGCAGATAAAGCCCTCCCTTTTGAACAGCAAGATTGTCTACCGCCCAAGAACGTACGCCCTGCAGTCGGTTTGGGAAGAAGCCAGCGATTCCATGCTAAACTACAGTTCCCTGTGGAACAACCCTACGATTATAGGCATTGAGCAGATACATTAGCAGCCTGTCAATCCGAAGCGCAGGCCTGTCAATCCGAACGCTACGCCACTTTGCACTCACCTGCTGCAAAGTGTGTTTCGGAATCTGTGCTACAATAACGGTTAACGAGCCAATACATTAGTGAAGGAGTATATATGAATACAAAGGTTTTGAGTGTTGGTGGTTCAATAATTGCCCCCGGTGAAGTTGATACAAATTTTCTTGGCGAATTTTCCAAAATGGCCGTTGAATGGCTTACGTCTGATGCTGGAAACCGCCTGATTCTTGTTGCCGGTGGTGGAGCCCCTGCCCGCGTTTACCAGAACGCCTACCGCAAGGTCGCAGAGTCCTTTACGGAAGAACAGAAAAAATCCGCCGCTTTTGCAAGTGATGCAGAACTTAACAATGCCTGTGACTGGCTTGGAATTATGGCAACCCGCCTTAACGCCCAGATTCTAAAAACCGTCTTTGGTCCCCTTTGCAAGAACGACGTTGTAACAGACCCAACTGCCGCTCCCGCAGACTTTGAAGGAAAAGTTCTTGTTGCCGCAGGATGGAAGCCCGGATTTTCCACGGACAACGACGCAGTTCTCCTGGCAGAAAAATACAAGGCCAATACAGTCGTAAACCTTAGCAACATAGAAAAAGTCTACACTGACGACCCCCGCAAAAATCCGGACGCAAAGCCTATAGACACAATCTCTTGGGCAGACTTCCGCAAAATCGTTGGCGACGAATGGGTTCCCGGCAAAAACTGCCCCTTTGACCCAATTGCAAGCCGCAAAGCCCAGGAGCTTTCCCTTACCGTAATCTGTGCCGGCGGAAAAAACATCCCCAACATCCGCGCCATCTTGGACGGAAAAGATTACGTAGGAACCACAATAAAATAAAGAATTCTTTTTTCTTTCTTCTGGACGGCAGGCCATTTTTTACTGTGCCCGGTCCTACAGCCCGGGCAGACTCTTCTCAAGATCCCCGCTTTCCGCGGTTTCAGCCCCGCCTCTGGCGTGGCCACTTCGTGCCGCTACAATCGGGCGTAGGCTGCTTTAAAATTCGCCGCTAAGATTCAAAATTTAGTATCTCACGAGCCTTTGCTATGTTCAGGGCATAGCGTGAAAGTGGAATCATAACAAGCTTTGCCCCAATCAATTCACCCCTTCCGCTTAATCAAAAAAAAGTCAATTTGTAATTGACCATTTTTATCTCAATTTGATGTAGGATTAATTATTGTGGATTATTACGACTACAACCGGCTCTTTCGGTAAAACACGTATTTCTCTGGCATGTGCCGGACAAAATATAATTTGACTTTAGGAGGTCAATATGAAAAAAATTATCTTTGCTTTTGTTCTTTTTACGTCGCTTGCTTTTACTGCGGTTGCTGAGACACAGACTACGCATGAGGAACATAAGGAACAGATTGTCGTAATGTTTAAGAGCCTTGATGTTGAATTTAATAACATGAAAAAGGGTAAGGTAACAGGAAATGAAGTAAAGATTCCTGAAGGCTGGCATGTTGTCTGCATGACTGTTGGTGAAAAAGGTAACCTTTACTGCGTCCTAGAAAAGAACTAAAACTTCGAGTTTTATATTTGCAGCAGAAAAATTGGCTCCCAGCGGTTTTTGCCCCGAAAAAAGGCTTCCGCGCTATCCCTTCGGGCACGCCGAACGCACTTGCTACGCCGTGTGTGCAGAATTTTTTTCGGTTCAAAAATCGCTTCCGCCAATTTTTCTGCTGCAACACGGAAACTCGAAATTGTACCTGATAATACTTATATTTTTCTGGTAGTGGAGCCCAAATCTGATTTCCTTGTTAACTCGAAGGTGAAGCGCTTGCGTTCAGATGCCCAAATGGTATAATCTGGCTTTATGGAAGAGATTACTATTCCCCTGGAAGTTTACAGGGCACTTACCGATTGTGTCCGTAAATTTCAGGAAAGCCAGAACAAGTACATAAACTTTGTGGAAAGGACGATTGCCTGCCTAAACCTTATACAGGAGTATTATGCGCTAAAGTCGCCAGAGGTGCTTGCTGTACATTTTAAAAAGACGGAAGAAGAGCTAAAGAAAAGCGGCATTGTAGTGGAAAAAGATGAAAAGTTTTATGACCTGCTTAGGAAATTCCGCGAGAGGGCAGGAATGGAAGAAGTTGACCTTTACACAAGGGCGGGCTTGAGCAAGGCGGTTTTTTCCAACATCCGCTCGGAAAAATCTGTTCCCAAACAGGAAAATGTTGTTTCCCTTGCCCTTACCCTAAAGCTTAACCTTTCAGAAACAAAGCTTCTCTTGGAAAGGGCGGGGCATGCCTTTGTTCCAGGAAGCGTCTTTTCCAAAATCATAACGGATGCGCTAAGGCAAAACATTGGCAGCGTTGACGATGTAAACGAGCTGCTTGTCCGCCACGGCCTTGAACCGCTTGGCACAAAAGTCCGCTAAGGGCGTTTGTGGGTAACACAAATCTGATTTCCATGTTATAGAGAGACCTTTAGCGTTCGAAGGTAATTTTTTTCTTCCTCTGTAATCCTGTAGCTTTCTATGCTTTTTTGGATAGCCTTGTTGTGTGTCCATGCATCCAATTTTTTTTGCTGAATGTAGGGCAGAATAAGGTTGTACTGCTTTGCAAGTGCCGTCGCAAAATACCAGGCCCTCATCATGTTAACATAGTATTCATCAGACTTTACCTTTGCCACCATGCTTGCGTACTGGTCACAAAAGTTTTCGTCCAGAAAGTGCTGCATCAGCATTCCTATTGCAAAGCGGACAGTGTAGGTCTTTTCTGATTTTATCCATTTCTTTATGTATGGAAGCAGCCTTTCTTTTTCTTTTTTGAATGACTTTGGCGAAAGCTGGTCACAGGTTGCCCAGTTGTCTATGTAGGGAAGAAATTTTTCTACATGGGATACGCACTTGTCAAAATCTTTTTCCAGGGAAATTACAAAGGCATGCAGCTGGTTTTCTTCAAAATATTTATGGGGAAGGCTTTGCAGAAAAGATTCTGTGTCTTCTTCCTTGGCAAGAGTTTTTGCAAGTGTGCGCAGCTGGGGAGTTCTTACACCTATTATTTTTTCTTTTTTTACCGAAGGAATTATCCTTGCCTGGAAAGCGGAGTATTCCTTGTCCTGCATTTTTAAGAGCTGCAATCTAATTTCTTTTGCATTCATTTTTTTCCTCTTGCAAAAAGTATAGCACAAAAGATTTTTTTTGCAGAGGGGAAATTCCTTTTATGCCTTTTTAAGAACCTTAGTTTTTCTTGTAAACCATGGAAGGCCTTCCGCCTGTCTTGTAGTTTATTTCTTCGCGGATAACTTTTTCCTGAACCATGTAGCTTACGTAGTGGCGGACGGTTACAATGGAGATTCCAAGTTTTTCCGCAATTGTGTCTACAGCCTGCCAGCCAGGGTTTTCGTTAAAGTATTGCATTAAAGATTCCAATGTGCGCTTCTGGATTCCCTTGGGCAAATCGTCCCTGTGGCTCTTTACAGATTTGGAAAAGAGGCTGTCTATGCAGCTTTGGTCAAGCGTCGTGTTTTGCTTTAAAGTCGTTATGCGCTCAATGAATTTTTCTAGCGAAATCTGGAAGCGTTCAAGCGTAAATGGTTTTATAAGGTAATCAAGTACGCCAAGGTTCATTGTTTCTTCCAGCGTGGCGGTGTCGTTTGCGGCAGTTACCATTACAACTTCCGCCTGGAACTTTTTTTGCCTTATGTGCTTTAGTGTTTCAATCCCGTCCATCTGCGGCATGAATACGTCCAGCACTATAAGGTCCACCGCTTCTTTTTGCAGAAAGTCCAAGGCTTCCATTCCGTTCTTGCAGACAGAGGAAACTGAAAACTCCTTGTTCTGCTCAACGTAGTGTTGGTTTATCATTGCAACCATTGGGTCATCTTCTACGATTAAAACTTTATACATGCTAAATTCCTTTGAAACTTGTTTTGTGTTCCGCTTTCAGTCAAATTTTTCTTACGTTGCGTACAAAACAAATTTCACACATAGGTCTCCATGGGTATAAACTTTTGAAACTCTTTCCTTGGTTTAGTCCCTTTTTAATTTTACCGTAAAACAGCAGCCTTTTCCAACCTGGGATTCCACAAATATCTCTCCGCCAAGGCTTAGGATTAGCTGCTTGGTGTGGTAAAGCCCAAGGCCTCGCCCCTTTCCCTTAGTGGAAAATCCTTTTTCAAAAATTGCTTCCCTTATGTCTTTTGGAATGCCCGGCCCTGAATCCTGAACAATTAAAAGCAGGTCTCCCGGCTTGGAGTAGATGCCTATGGAAAGTTCCTTGCATTCCTTGTGGCTGCGGTTCATTGCATCAAGTGCGTTGTCAATCAGATTGCCTGTAATTGTTACCAGCGCCTCGGAAGGAATGTCTATGTCTTTTTCCTTATAGGTGGAATTTTCCTTTAGGCTGAATTTTACGTTGCATTCACTTGCGCGTGCAATTTTTCCTATAAGCAGGGCTGCAAGAGAGGGGTTTTCTATGTTGCGCATTACAAAGGTTACGGTTTCCCTTTGTATGATGGAAATGTTCTGTATGTAGTTCTGCGCCTTTTCGTATTCACCAATTTGGATAAGGCCAAGGATAACGTGCAGCTTGTTTGTAAAGTCGTGGTTGTTTGCCCTCATTGAATCAACAAGGAATTTGGTTCCCTCAAAGTCTTCCGTAAAGCGGAGGAATTCTTTTTTTATCTTTTTAGAAATTGTTGCGCAAACCGCAAGCTCTATAAGAATAGCGACAATCGTTACCACAAGGAAGAGCAGTATTGTCCTTATTGTTACAGACCGCATGGAAGTCTTTAGCTGGATTGTCATTATAAAGCCCTGGTAGTTTCCGTCTTCGTCATAGACCGCAGAGTAGGTGCGCCTTTGCGGACCGGACGGGCCTGTGCTGTCTTCTGTAAAGTAGTCGGAGCGCTTTATAGAAAAATCAGGATGGTCTCCATCGTATTGGGTGTTTATAAGCTGGTGGTGGGTGTGGTAAATCCTCGTGTTGTTTTTGTCTACGATAGAAAAAATGTCCACGTCGGAAAGGGAAGACACAACGCTGTCCATGTAGACGCAGAGTTCCGTCTGTGTCATGTTTTTTGTAAAGCTGTAAAGCCTCGTTATGAGTGCGGATGTGTTCTGCAAGTTCTGGTTAAAGGACTTGTTGTTGGAATTGATGTTTATTATCATTCCGCCTGCGCTAAGAAGAATCGTAACAAGGACGATTAGTATTACCTGTGTGGAAGTAATTTCTTTTCTAAGAAGGGTAAGGTTTCCTTTGTTTTCCATATTATTGACTATACCATAAAGCCAAAAATGGTGCTAGTTTTGAAAGTAAAAAAAATGACACTTTAGAAAGTAAAAAAAATCCTGGCTTACTTTTTCATTTTTTAACTTTCAAAAAAATTGAATGTTTTTTTTGCTTGGGCTATCATGCAATTGTCACTTAGAAAGAGCGGCAAAAAAAAATATTTATAAATAGAGGTTTTTATATGAACTTAGCTAATCTTTTGGAATCTGGAATGTTGGTTTGCTTTGGCTTTTCCTGGCCAATCAACGTGGTAAAGGCATACAGGGCACGCACTGCAAAGAGCACAAGCCTTGCATTCATCCTGCTTATCATAACAGGCTACGTTGCAGGAATCTGCGCCAAGCTTAACAACCACCAGTACAACTACGTTCTTGCAGTTTACTTCTTGAATCTTGTAATCGTAATGACGAATGTCTTGGTATATTTTAGAAACAGAGCGCTGGACAAAAAGCGCGAGGAGGTCTTTATGGGTTCAAACAATACAACAAAAGCAAACAAGGTAGTCTATGCTCACGAAGAGCAGATTATTCTTGCAGACGAAAAGAAGGAGCCGTCAGTCAGCAGCATGGTTCTTCTTGGTGGTACATACGACAAGGAAATCCCTGCGGCAAAAATCAACGATGAGTTTGAATTGGAAACAGACCTTGTTAACACAAGCACATTTGCCCTCTCCCTCAAGAATGCAAAGGAATACTTCAAGAAGTACGTCGCTTCTATCAATGTGGAAGGCATCATCCTTCACTTGGGCGAAGAAGACAAAGATCTCTTTGCCACAAACCCGACTGAGTTTGACAACCTCTACCTTTCCCTGCTTTCCACAATCAAGATGGTAAACAAGAAGTGCAGCCTTGCCCTTGTCTCCCTTGACAACCCAAAGAACGATGCCCTTGTTGCAGAGATGAACAGGCACATCGAAGGAATTGCTTCATCCGAACAGGCTGACTTTATTAACCTTGAGAGCGCAACCCTCTGGAATCCAAAGGCCACAAAGGCTTCCTCCGACTTTGCACGCAGCATGGGCCTGAACGTAAAGAAGCCAATTTACGATGTGGCAAAAATTGTCTACAGCTATGCAGCACAGAACATTGCTCACGATGCTGGAAGACTGAATATTGCAGGATAAGCCTTTCCATTCTTCTTTGGAGCAGCTTGCTTGTTTTACTGTCCTTGTCATTAGCGCGCCATGTGTTCACGCAGCGTAGCTTTTCAGCGTGGCGCGTTATCTGATAAAAGAAACTTGGGGGTAACAAATGACAAGGCGGTCATTCGTTACCCGCTTTGCAGGGCTTGCCCACCTTGCGGTGCGCGGCCCGTCACTTCGTGCCGGTCGCCTTCGGCCCCTTCCAATCGGGGCTAGGCTCTGTTTTTCTGAGGATTAGATTCAGAAAATGCGCCATTTCCTCCCATCTTTAAGACCTACTTAAGAAAAGTTTCTTTTTGTACGATAATAAAAGTCATTAGCAAAATAAAAATACCCTTCTTTGTTTCTGTAAAGCAGCAAAGTTTTATGGAGGTCGTTATGGTTCAAGAAGTTGCTTTTTCGTCCAACCAGGATATGGATTTGGCCCTAAAAGATGTTTTTGGACAGCTTAAGAGAAGCCCGGATTTATGCACGGCAGTTATTTTTTTTGCAAGTGCCTGCTACAATTTTCCTGAACTTGCAAAACGCATTCGCGAACATTTTCCAAAGAGCCAGGTTCTTGGAACAAGTACGTCTGGCGAAATAAGCTCAGAGGGCTTTTCAAAAAATTCACTTGTCGTTACAACCCTCACAGACAATGTTACAATGGTTTCCGGCGTAATCTTTGACGACACGGACAAATTTCCAATCGTAAATAAATCCAAGATTGCAGAGGCTGCAAAAAAGGTAGAAATCACCCTTGGCCAGAACGGTGCAAACCATGATGCCTTTGCGCTAACCTTTATAAACGGCCTTTGCAATGCGGAAGAATCCACAATGGCTCTTTTGAATGCAGTCATCGGAGACAAAGACTTTATAATTGCAGGCGGTTCCGCAGGCGATGACCTTGAATTCAAACAGACTTACGTAAGCTACAATGGCGAGGTTGTTTCGCGAGGGGCTGCGGTCCTTTTCTTTAAGACCAAGAAGCGCTTTATCATAAAAAGGGAAAATATTTTTGCCCCTTCCGGAAAGAGGATGCGCCTTTCCGATGTGGACATAGAGTCTCGTACAATAAAAACAATCAACGGTCAAAGTCCAAGAAAGATGTATGCAAAAACTTTGGGCATTACGGAAGCAGAGGCACAGAATGCGGCTTTGCAGCATCCAATGGGGCGTGCTTACGGCGAAGATGTCTTTATTTCTTCCATAGCAAATTTCAATCCGGACGGTTCAATCGGTATGTACTGCCGTGTCCTTCCCAATTCCGAAGTTGAACTTATGAATCCGCTTGACCCGATTAAAATTGCCGACGAAACTTGCGCTTCTTTTGCAAAAGAAATTTTCAGGCCGGGCTGCGTTCTGCTTGTAAACTGCATCCTCCGCACAATAGGCTTTGAGCAGAAGCATTTGACCACACAAGTTGCAGCGGTGTGGAAAAAATATTTCCCGGTATTCTGCGGATTTTCCAGCTACGGTGAGCAGATGGACCGCCTTAACTTTAACCAGACACTGCTTGCAATCGTAATAGAAGCGTAAGGGCATTAATAAGGAAGTGAATCATGGAACAGACATACAGCAAACAGACGCTTGTTCAGGCAGGCTTTGACATAACAAAAATTCTTATGGACATGGCTAGCCGCGAGAATGACGGAAATTCATTTTTGCGCAGTTATCTGGATAACCTTACTTCTGAAGACGGCATATACAAAAAGCAGTCGGAAGCTTTGCAGGATTTTTCTGATACAAGCCTTAGGATAAGGGACACCACTCAGGAAATCCTTGAATCCATTCAGAAGAGTTCTGTAAAAATAGACGGCATCTATTCGCAGCTGGAAGAACTCAACAGAAAGATGGACGAGATTCAGAAAAAGCGCCACGAGATGGACCGCGAGATGAACGAGCTTGAAGAATTCATCAAAAAAATCCGCGGCTTTGTAGAGAACATCCAGAACATCTCTGACCAGACAAACCTGCTTTCCTTTAACGCCTCTATAGAAGCAGCCCATGCAGGTAGTGCCGGTGCAGGATTCCGCATCATTGCAAACGAGGTTAAGAAGCTTTCCGAACAGACGCGCTCCACGTCGCTTGACATTGGCCAGCACATTGAGGAACTCAACAGAAGGGTTGCGACCGTTGTAAGGAGCAATGCCCAGTACGATGAATTTCTTAATCAGATAAGAAGCCTTACGAAAGATTCCAGTTCTTCCCTTGAAGAAATTAAAACCGACTCCATGCACAATGCAGATGCCACCGAGTCCATGTACCAGGACATCAAGGCCAACCAGGAAAACATCATGCGCTCTTCCAAGGAAGTTGAACATTCCAACATCATGCAGGTGAACGAAATTGTCCGCCGCGAAACGGAAGCCTCCATCATGATGAACGACAGGCTTTCCTTCCTCTTGCAGATGAACAAGCTCTTTGACTATATTCAGAATCACAAGATCGAGGAATAAGACATAGAAGATTTTTTGCAAAAAAAAGCCCCGCTGGCATTTGAAGCTTTTGCTCCACTTTGCCGGCGGGAATGTGTGAGATTATAAGTCGTCAGAACTTGTTAAGGATTCAATTTGCTTTTCCTGTTTGTTATATTCTTCTACGGCTTCGGAAAAACCTTTAGCTACGAAGTTACGGGTGTCTAAGTAGCGTAATACATAAAACCTGAATTCTCCCTTCTCATTACAAATCAAAATCAAACGGTTTGTGTTTTGGCTTTCATACGTTACATTGTTATTGTCGATAGACTCTGTTTGTTTTAAGTTGTACTTTCTTACTGTGTCTTCAACTACATTTTTAATCCATTTTTCGTTTTCTTCTGAATCTTTTGTTAAAAGTTTATTTGTAAAAGAATTTGTTCCATCTCCTTTATAAATAGGAAAATCAATTTCTCCCATGTAAAATCTGTCATTAACGAAGCAAAAACATAATCGGCTATTGCCTGCTAATTTTTTTGAGGCGAAGGTTCCTCCTGTAAACCATACACAGTCTCCCCATTGTTTATCATTAAAAGCTTTGCTTTTTTTCCACCCTTTAGATTTCATTGTTTTTATAACATCATCTTTTGCTGTTCCGAACTCAATTCCGTAAAAACCTGTTAAGTCGTTTGAAGATGTTGTGGTTGAATTTTCTGCTTCCTGGGCTGGGAGTAAAGCAAAAAAACGACAGTGCCAATAATGATAAAATTAAAAACTTTCTCATAGAAAAACTCCTTGATTGCTAAAGATTGTAATTTTCTGAATATACTATACAAAAAAAAAGTATCGGGTCAAGTTTAAAAATACTTTAAAAGGAGTTGAAAAAAACAAAAAAAGGCGCACCGGAAAACCGATACGCCTTTTATTTATTTGCTAGAATTGCTTAGGAATTACACCAATCCCTGAGCTACCATTGCAGATGCAACCTTTACGAAGCCTGCGATGTTTGCACCAGCTACGTAGTCACCTTCTGTGGCGTACTTCTTTGCTGTCTCGTAAGCGTTGTCGTGGATGTTGGTCATAATCTGCTTGAGCTTTGCGTCTACTTCTTCGAAGCTCCAGCTAAGGCGTTCTGAGTTCTGGCTCATTTCGAGGCCGGAAACTGCAACACCACCAGCGTTTGCTGCCTTTCCAGGTGCGAACATTACCTTGTTCTTCTGGAAGTGCTCGATTGCTTCTGCACGTGTAGGCATGTTTGCACCTTCTGCTACAAGCCATACTCCGTTTGCAACCATCTTCTGTGCGTCTTCAAGATAGATTTCGTCCTGTGTTGCGCATGGGAATGCAAGGTCTGCCTTTACGCCCCAAGGCTTTTCTCCCTTAAAGAACTTTGCCTTTGGATATTTCTTTACGTATTCGTCAATCTTCTTGTGCTCTGCGCGGAACTGCTTTACAAATTCAAGCTTCTCTGCGTCGATTCCGTCTTCGTCAAGGATGTAGCCGGAAGAGTCAGACATTGTGATTGCCTTACCGCCAAGCTGTGTAAGCTTTTCTACAGCGTACTGTGCAACGTTTCCGTCTCCAGATACGATGCATGTCTTACCCTTGAAGTCCTTTCCGATTTTCTTGAGCATGCAGTCTGCAAAGTAGATAAGACCGTAGCCTGTAGCTTCTGTACGGGCAAGTGAACCGCCGAATGCGAGGCCCTTTCCAGTAAGAACGCCTGTGTATTCGTTGCGGAGTCTCTTGTACTGACCGAACATATATGCAACTTCGCGTCCGCCAACACCCTTGTCACCGGCTGGAACGTCTGTGTCTGGGCCAATGTGGCGCTGGAGTTCTGTCATGAAAGACTGGCAGAAGCGCATAACTTCTGCATCGCTCTTTCCGTGTGCGTCAAAGTCTGAACCACCCTTGCCGCCGCCCATTGGGAGGGTTGTAAGGGAATTCTTTAAAACCTGTTCAAATCCGAGGAATTTCAATACATCAAGACCAACTTCCGGGCTAAAGCGTAAGCCTCCCTTGTAAGGTCCGATTGCACTGTTGAATTGAACACGGAAGCCACGGTTTACGTGAGCCTTTCCCTGATCATCTGTCCACGGAACACGGAACATGATAATGCGTTCCGGTTCTACAAAGCGCTCAAGAACGGCATTCTTTTCCAGTTCCGGCATTTTGTCTACAACCGGAGAAATTGTTTCGAGAACAAGGCCTGCAGCCTGGAGAAAGTGTCCTTGATCTGCATAGCGTGCGCTGATTTCGTCCCATACACGTTTGCAGTAAGCGTTCTTAATATTGTATTCCATATTATAACCTCTTAGCCCTGCGTCTTCTCCGCAGGTGCTAGCAATATACTAAAGTATTTTTATTTCTTTGTAAATAAAAAGCGTGCATATTTATGCAATTTTTTGTATTTTTCTTGCGGCAGTCTTTTATATATGAAAATCAGTTTTTACGGTAATTTCTTATGCGAGCAACTCAGGAGAACAGTTCTGGGCGTAACGGAAGGAAAATCTGGGTGAAAATCCATTTGCGCGGAGCGACCGAAGGGAGTCAGAGTCCTATTACCGCGCACCATGGATTTTCAGCCAGATTTTCCTGGGAGTGGAAGCCCTGAACTGTTCTCCGTGTTTTTTTTACAATTATTCTAATGTTAAGAAAAGAATTTTCTGCTATACTGACTTTGCAAAAGAAAGCTATTATTAAGGAAAGAAAAAATGTTGGAAAAGATGGGGGACTTTTTTAATGCCCGCTTGGATGGCTATGAAGAGCACCAGATGAATACGATTGAGTCTGCGCGGGAGTTTTATCCTTTTACGGCTGCCTGTCTGCCAAGGAATGCCGGGGCAAGGGTTTTGGATTTGGGCTGCGGTACCGGGCTTGAGCTGGAGGAGTTTTTTAGGCTGAATCCGGCTGCGGTGGTTACGGGAATTGACCTTGCCAAGGGAATGCTGGATTTTTTGCGGGATAAATTTGCGGACAGAAAGATTGAGCTTGTCCTTGGTTCATACTTTGAGCTGCCTTTTGGGGAGAATCTCTTTGATGCGGCTCTTTCTGTTGAATCCCTGCACCATTTTACTAAAAAGGAAAAACTTCCGCTTTATGCAAAGCTTAGGAAGGCGCTAAAGCCTGGGGGGTATTTTATTCTTACTGACTATTTTGCGTCTTCTGATGAAGAGGAGTCTTTTTTGCGCAGTGAGCTTTTGCGCTTGCGGAAGGAGCAGAACCTTACCGACGGTGAATTCTATCACTACGACACTCCGCTGACGGTGGCCCACGAGACGGAAGCCCTTCTTGAGGCCGGTTTTTCTTCTGTGGAGGAGGTAAAAAGCTGGGGGGTGACGCATACTCTTAAGGCTTCGTTGTAAATTTTAGCAGGAGAGATTGTTTGAACTGTAGTAAGTGTAGCTTTTTAGACTGCGAATCACGCTTCGACAAGCTCAGCGACCGTTCGGGGGCAGTCGCGATAATTATACGCGAACTTGCCATCAATTTTAGCAGGCGTTGTCCGCTCGCTACGCGAGCTACCGAGTTACTTTGTAACTCGCGATTCATATTTCTAACTTCTATTAATTTTGGGGCGTTGTCCGCAACCTTCGGTTGCTACCGAGTTTTCTGTCGGAAACTCGCGGATTTATATGAGAACTTGCGATAAATTATAGCAGGCGTTGCGGGCGGCGTTTGAGCCCGCAGAGGGGGTAGCGGAAGACACGACAAAGCGGAGCAAATGACGGAAGTGGCTTGTTGAAAAAAAAATGTATTTTGGTATTGGCACAGACCCTGAAACTAGTTCAGGGTGACGGTCGTTCGCTTAATGAACTTGCCACTTACGGCATTTGCGGAGCGACTCGTGGCTGTAGCGAGGGGGAGGCTTACCCCTCCTTGGAAATGAATCGGTAAATTGGGAATTTGTGGCGTAGCTACAAGCGGACTTTTCTCCTGTAATATAAAGGTAAATTTAATTGTCATTGTAATTTTTTTTGCAATGTAGTAAGATAGGCGCGATGTATGCTCTTAGGTTGGCGCTAAAAAACGTCATTTCAAGGAAAAGTTCTCTTGTAATTATACTCTTTATCTCGTTTGCAATTGCGCTGCTTTTTGTTTCTAATGCCGTGTTTGACGGTACGGATCACGGTTTGGAGCGTACTTTTATTAACAGTTTTACAGGAAACATAGTCCTTCGGCCAAAGGTGGACTTTCCCCTTAGCCTTTTTGGGGACGAAACGCCTGTTACGGGTAAGCTTTCTGAGATTCCGACGCTTGTTCCCTATGCAAAGATTAAGGAGTCGGTACTTGATGTGGAGGGCGTTAGGGCCATTGTTCCGCAGATTACAGGTTATGCCGCCGTTAACGTAAACGATAAGCGCGTTCCGATTTCGCTTTTTGGGGTTCCGGGCGAGCAGTACACGACTCTTATGTCCAGCATAAAGATTGTTGAGGGGCGGGTCTTTAAGGACGGCGAGGCTGGTCTTTTGCTTAATACTGATGCCCTTGCAAGGATAAACAAGGCTGCCGGGGTTAAGCTTGGCATTGGTTCAGACATTCAGCTTTTGAATGGGGACGGCGTTTCTTTTTCCATCCGCTCGGTTCCGCTTTTGGGAATTTACACTTACGATTCGCAAAACCCCACGCTTTCTGGTATAGCCCTTCTTTCTCCGCAGACTTTGCGCGACCTTATTGGCATGCAGGACTTTTCTGATACCGTGGAGATTGAGGAGTCGCAGATTAATTTAATAGAAGAAGATTCTTCCATAGACGACCTTTTTGGGGACTCA